>ERZ747221.485-NODE-485-length-46723-cov-8.937551_pt1 | contig 46723 bp, 25 predicted proteins | sample MGYA00374949_ERZ747221 | MGnify/ENA primary metagenome ERZ747221 (study PRJEB28779, sample SAMN05720172) | bioreactor metagenome | isolation source: Anaerobic biogas reactor | place: USA:Washington, USA | collected 2015-08-08 ... | reverse complement strand
TGACGGCGTCGTCGGTCTGGGGGAGCCAACCGATCGGCGCGGCCGGGCCGGTGCCGGTGCCGGTGCCGGTGCCGGTGTCCACGGTGGGGTCGGGGGTGCGGAGCAGCGTGGTCACGGCGGTGGCGGTGTCGGCGGTCACCCCGGTGACCCGGCCGTGGTGCACCACCGCGAAGTCGCCGTTCGGCAACGCCTGCAACGCCCGGTCGGGACGTAGTGCGGCGATGTCGCCGGTGCCGTCGTCGATGCCGAAGACGGTGTCCGCATCGCCGGCGGGATCGGCGGTGAGCGCCGCGACCAGCGCGGCGCTCACCGGCCGGATGTCGCGCAGCCCGCCGCGACGACCGGACAGCGGGGACGCCAGGACGCGCCGACGGTCCGGTCCGTGCACGGTCGACCCGGCATCGGCGAGTGCGGTGGCGAGCCGCTGCCGGTCGCCGTGCAGCAGCAGTTGCCCGTGCTCGGTCAGGTGCAGGGTGTGGTCGCCGTGGGCGTGGGCGATGTCGGCGAGGGCCTGAAGTGCCGCCGCGGTCAGCGTGCCGGCGGGCAGGTGGATCTCGACGTGTTCGGTGGGGGTCGGGTCGGTCACGGTCCCAGTATCCGCGGTGGCGGTACCACCGCCACCCGGTGACGTCGATCATCGACGAACTGCGCAGCCACGACCCGCACCCGCCGTTTCGGGACGTGCCACGCGGCATCCCGGCATGAGCGTCACACGTTCCGTAGGGTGAGCGATATGCCCGAACCGGGAACCACCGCGCCGACATTCACCGACCTCGCGGACGCACAGTACGTGTCCTTGAGCACCTACCGTCGTGACGGTACCGCCGTGCCCACCGCGGTGTGGGCGGTCGCCGACGACGACCGGCTGCTCGTGTGGACGGTCGCCGACTCGTACAAGGTGCGGCGGTTGCGCCGCGACCACCGGATCACCCTCGCGGTGTGCGACGCGCGTGGCCGGGTCCGCGGCGGCAGCGTCGCCGGCACCGCGACGATCCTCGACGACGCCGACACCGACCGCACCCGCGCCGCGATCATCGGCAAGTACGGACTGTTCGGGTGGATCGCTGTCAAGACCAGCCTGCTGCGGCGCGGTCGCGCCGGCACGGTCGGTCTGGCCTGCACCCTCGATCCGGCCCCGGGAGCACCGTGAACGTCCACGATTTCACCGTCACCGCGGCCGACATCCGCTGACTTGACGTCCTCCCGGGTGTGAACGACCGGGATTCCCACCACACCGCTACGCGGCGTCCGGGCGGGTTCCTGTTTCACCGGGGCCCGCTTTCCGCTGAGCGGACAGACCGACCCTCATCACTGCAAACGACTCTCGCAGAGCACAGTTCGAGGTGAGCCAACCGGGCTCTTCCCAGATGAGGGTGTAGGTCGGCCGGGCGCGTCGGTCCGCAGATAGACGTCGAGATCTCCCGACGATGGAGGTTCCTACGCCATCCATCCGAAAGACCTCGACGTGTCCGAAGCTACCCCGCCGGCCGGCTTCGGCCGCCCTGACCTGACCGCCTTCGCGTCTTATCCCAATCGACTCTGATCGGGTCTGCTGATCCTCTCGACGAGAACGCAGCGACATCACAGCCACCCAACCCCGACCGTCCGGGAAGCCGGGACACGTCACATGGCCTGTGCTGCGGGCGTGTCGAGTGGGTCGTCCAGGGGCGACGCAGGAGCGTCGACGCGACGTGCTGAGAGGTGGTTTTAGTCGAGCACTAGCACACCGGCTACAGGCATGGCGATAGGTCAGGAACGGCGTCGCTCCCTACGCAGGAGGGAGCGCAGAGTCTCGGCGTTCGCGTAGCCGACCCGTAGCGCGATCTCGGCGGAGGTGAGGTCCGTGGTTGCTGAGAGGTGCCGAGCTCGTTCGATGCGAAGCCGTTGGACGAAGCCGAGCGGAGTGAGGTTGAGCGCCGCACGGACTCGTCGTTCGAGGGTGCGCCGGCTGGTGCCGAGCGACTGCGCGACGAAGGCGACGTTGAACGGTTCGTCCAGGCGGGCGCGCACGAAGCGTTCGAACTCGACGACGATCGGGTCCTCGTGCCGGAGATGTTCGTAGGCGACGAAGGCCGCCTGCGACGGGCGCTCGTCGATGATGAGGAGCTTGGCGACATGTTGGGCCAGGTCGGGGCTGATCGATCGCACGAGTGAGAGCGCGAGGTCGATGTGGGCGAACGCGGCGCCGGCGGTGACGAGGTTCCCGTCGACCACGACCATGGTGTCGAGATCGAGGGCGACGGTCGGATAGCGCTTAAGGAACTCCGGCCCCAGGAACCAGCTGGTCGTCGCCCGCCGATGATGCATCCGTCCGGTCTCGGCGACAGCGAACACGCCGGTGCACGCCGCGGCGATCCGGGTGGTCGCCTCGTCGAGGCGCCCGAGCGAGGCGATGACCGAACGAGCATCTCGGCTGTGGAGGGCGTCGTTGGTAGCGGCGGCCGTAAGGGTTCCAAGCGCAGGGACGACGACCACGTCGAACTCTGCGGACTCCGACAGCGGGTGGTCCACCGACAGGGTCATCGATGCCGTCGTGGTCACTCGCCGTTTCGGTCCGAGGATGGCGAGTTCGATCGGGTCGATCCGCGGGTCGACATCGCCGCGGGCTCCGTCGGCCACCCGCACGATGTCGATGATCGACGCGATAGCCGAACCGAAGCAGCCGTCGATCGCGATCAGTCCGATACGCATGACGTAAACAATAGCAATACTGCCGTATACGCCACTCCCCACCGGCCCTCGCTCGTCATACGCTGAACTCGTCCCACGAAGAACCCCGACTTCAAGGAGAGTCCCTCATGTCCACACCCGCATCACTTCCGTATGCCTTCGTCGCCAAGATCGTCGCGGCCGATGGACAGCACGACGCGCTCGCCGATCTGCTCGCCGGCGCTGTCGCACTCGCCAACGAAGAAGTAGGAACGATTGTCTGGTTCGCGGTCAGGACCCACGCCGACACCTTCTGGATCTTCGATGCATTCCCCGACGAGGCCGCTCGCGACGCCCACGCCAACGGCGCCATCGTCGCAGCCCTGATGGCCAACCAGCACCTCCTCGGCGCAGCACCCGAGATCCTGGCGGCCGACGTCCTCGCGTCCAAGCTCCCGTAGTCCGCCAATGCACGAGACGATCGCGCCCCGCCGAGCCGTCGCCAGGTCGCGACGCAACGCCATGCTGCGTTGCCGAGCGGTGCGAGGCCTATCGGCACACGGACAGGATGCCGGCCGCGAGCGCTCAGCCGGCGAGGGGTCCGTCGCAGAGGAGAGCGACGTCGGTGTCGGGCAGAGCCGTGAGGCCAGCGCATCGCGCGACCACCAGAACCGAACCGCCCCTGCCCTGCGTTTCCGCAGGTCAGGGGCTGTTCGCCGGAGCCGCCTGTCGGAATCGAACCGACGACCTAATCACGTCGGCTTTGCGTCTATCGCTTGATGCGCCCACTGGGCGAACGAGCCGCTGACCTGCGCAAAAGCCGAGCGTGGGGGACGCCGCCATCCGGTGGTGACCGACGACGATCGACCAGTACCGACCGTTTCACCGGAGCTTGCGGCGGCGTCGAAGCCGAGCAAGCTCCATTCCTTTAGCTCACCGCGCCCTCCTCCTCGCCGGTCCCGTCGTCGTCGAAGACGTTTCAGGGTCTTCTCAGATGACGGTGTAGGTCGGCCGGGCGCGTCGGTCCGCAGATAGAGAGCGGTTGGCGCGGACACTCCTTCGTCGTGCCCTTGCCTCCATACTTCGATGCTCGCCGTTGCACTCACGCGACACCTCATGCTGCACAGCGTGTATGACCAACCCACCGCGACCGCGGTGCATGAGCAGTTCGACCGGCTCCTGGAGTACACAGACGGGCGACTGCATGAGGTCGCCGACCACCTCGGGGACGCCCGGGAGGACCTGCTCGCCTTCACCGGGTTCCCGGACGACGTCTGGCGACAGATCTGGTCCAACAACCCCACCGAGCGGCTCAACCGGGAGATCCGCCGCCGCACCGACGTCGTGGGCATCTTCCCCAACCGAGATGCCATCGTCCGCCTCATCGGCGCCGTCCTGGCCGAGCAAACCGACGAATGGGCCGAAGGACGCCGCTACCTCGGCCTCGAAGTCCTCAGCCGCTGCCGACTCACACTGACCACCAACCCCGACACCAGCTCACAGACGGAGATGAACACCGATGACCTGATGCAACTACCCGCCTAATCGCCACCGAAGGATCAGAAACGAGTTACACCACTACCAGGGGCTTGACCTGCCGTGCTCCTGGTCGAGCTTTTGGGCTGCCCGAAACCGACACACCTCTGGCTGAATTTCAGACCCACAAGACGCCACACAGTAGGCACTAGCAGTGAGCTGGGGAAAGGCGCTGGTCAGCGCCCCTGCGGCGAACGCGACGTTCGCCTGATTTGTTTATCGCACGTGCGATAAAGTTTGGGGCATGAGTGCCCTTCCAGACCAAGGCTCGTGCGCCCATTGCGGCGGCGCGATTCCGGGCCGGCTTGACCCCCGTGGGCGGCGTGCTCGGTACTGCTGTGGAGCGTGTCGAGCCGCTGCCTCTCGTGCGCGTGCCGCCGCGTCTGCTGCTGTCGCTCCGGCTGGTGAGGACCGGGTCGTCGCGGCGGTGGAAGCGCTCGCGGATATTGCCGAGGAACGAACGCTGACACCGGCGGAGTTGCACCACGCTCGGCGCATCGTTGACGCGGCTGCGCGCGTCTCGGAAGCGCACCGAGCACGTTCTCAGAGTCGGGCGGCGCTGGTGTCTTCCAAAGCGTCGGCCCCCGCGCCGGATGCGGGTCACGGATAGCGGAGTCCCGCGAGGACTTCGAGGCGCGGGCGGCGGCGCGTCGTGAGCGTGCGGCGGAGCTGAGGTCCGGAGGTGCGACGTACCGCGAGATCGCCGACGCCCTGGACTGCTCGACGGGCACGTCGGCAGGCTGCTGCACGAGCACCGGGCGCGGACCGGCGTACCGCAACCGGGGCGGGGCCGGCGCAACACCACGGTGCCGATGCCAGGCAAAGCAGCCAGCTAGCTTTCATCGTGCTCAGGCGTGGTGCGGCCGGTTCCCGGTGCATCTGTGTAAACGAAGTGGAAGGCTCCTGGCCGCGAGGTCAGGAGCCTTCCACAGTTAGTGACTCATCGTGGGTCAGAGGCCCTTACGAAAGTCGCTGATCCGCTTGTCTGCCCAGGCGTAGGCATCCCCTCGCAGGGTGCCGGGGTTGGCCTCCCAGCCGGAGCCGCCGATCAAGGACTCGATGGTGGTCAGGGTCCCGAGCAGGGCTTGAATCCGTGCCTCCCAGACCCGTGCGCTGGCGATCTCGGGATCAGGGACCTGCGCGACCTTGACCAGGAGTGAGTACCGACGCGCCGACCGCACAATCGGCGACCAGTGGACCATCGCGAGGTCGCCGGTCTGTGGGTCCTCGGAGGGGTCGGGACGTCCGAACTGACGAACATGTTCTGAGACCTCGGCCGTCCACTTTGCATAGGCCATCGTGCGGCGCGCGGCCTTGTACGCGGCCTCCGACTTGCCGGGGTAGAAGACCGCACCGTGCGGATCGGCCAGGACGTACACGAACGGGCCGGGCAGGTCGGTGAGGTCTGCTGGGTCGAGGAAGTCGAGGCCGGTCAGCTCGGCCACGCCTTCGAGGGTGAGCGTGTCTACGGACACGGAGGTGATGAAACGGCGCATAGCGCTGCTCTCCTTGCTTCGGGCGGTCGTACCGTGTTCGGTCGATCCACCGTGAATAGGGTCTGTGCGGGCCGTGTACACACCGGGGTGTGTCAGCGACCGTGCACGTCAGGGACTGTAGCACTAATCGACGGATCGGGGGACGCCCGAGAACCGTCCATCCCGACACGCCTCACCACCTGGCAAGAAGCTAGTAGCGCAGCACGTTCGTCGAGGTCTCCCGACGACGGAGGTTCCTACGCCATCCATCCGAAAGACCTCGACGTGTCCGACGCTACCCCGCCGGCCGGCTTCGGCCGCCCTGACCTGACCGCCTTCGCTCGACTCGACGGCCTCGGTCTGAGCGTGACCGGACAACGACTTGAACCGGATCGTGCGGTCCTCGCGTGCCGCGTGGTGGAACCAGATCAGTGGTGCCGACGGTGCGGCAGCGAAGGCGCTGCTCGTGACACCGTGATCCGGCGGTTGGCCCACGAGCCGCTGGGCTGGCGACCGACCGTGCTGGAAGTTGTAGTGCGCCGCTACCGCTGTGCCGACTGCGGACACGTGTGGCGCCAAGACACCAGCGCCGCGGCGGAGCCACGCGCGAAGCTCTCGCGCACCGGGCTGCGGTGGGCGCTGGAAGGGATCGTGGTCGCACACCTCACCGTCGCCCGTGTCGCCGAGGGACTCGGGGTCGCGTGGGACACCGCCAACAACGCGGTCCTGGCCGAAGGCAAGCGGCTGCTGATCAACGACCCCACGCGGTTCGAGGGCGTGAAGGTCATTGGCGTCGATGAGCACGTCTGGCGCCACACCAGGCGTGGCGACAAGTACGTCACCGTGATCATCGACCTCACCCCGGTCCGCGATGGCGCCGGCCCAGCAAGGCTGCTGGACATGGTCGAGGGCCGGTCGAAGGCGGCGTTCAAGACCTGGCTCGCCGACCGCGACGACGCCTTCCGTGACGCGGTCGAGGTGGTCGCGATGGACGGCTTCACCGGGTTCAAGACCGCCGCTGCAGAGGAGATCCCGGACGCGGTCACGGTGATGGATCCCTTCCACGTCGTGCGCCTGGCCGGTGACGCCCTCGACAGGTGCCGGCGCCGGGTCCAACTCGCGATCCACGGGCACCGTGGGTTCAGAGACGACCCACTCTACAAGTCGCGGCGCACGCTGCACACCGGCGCGGACCTGCTCACCGACAAGCAGAGCGACAGGCTACGCGCGCTGTTCGTTGATGACGCTCACGTCGAGGTCGAGGCGGCCTGGGGTGTCTACCAGCGCATGATCGCCGCCTATCGCCACGAGGACCGGCAACGTGGCCGCGAGCTCATGGAGAAGCTGATCACCGACCTCAGCGCCGGCGTCCCCAAGGTGCTCACCGAGCTCACCACCCTGGGCCGGACCCTGAAGAAGCGAGCCGCTGACGTGCTCGCCTACTTCGAACGACCCGGCACCAGCAACGGGCCGACCGAGGCGCTCAACGGACGGCTCGAACACCTGCGCGGCTCCGCACTCGGGTTCCGCAACCTGACCAACTACATCGCCCGAAGCCTGCTCGAGACCGGCGGCTTCAGACCCCAACTCCTACACCCCCGATTGGGATGAGCCCTGAACCGGGCTGCGGCCACGGCGGGGTTGGGGCGATCGCCTGAGTTGCACCCGCACATCGGCGTGCGTGGCGCCCGCAGCCCGCGCCACCTCCAACGCCGCGTCCGCGACCGCGTGCAACGGAAACACCCGGAACTGCACGCCCACCTCGTTCATGCGAGACACCGTGTCGGCCGGCTCACCCGAACTGCTGGAATCCGAGCCGGATCACCATCGCCACCACCACGACCAGCAGCACCACCCGCACGAACCGGGCGCCGCGCCGCAACGCCATCCGCGACCCGAGCACCGACCCGGCCACATTGCACACCGCCATCGCCAATCCCAGCGACCACCACACGTGCCCACCGGCCGCGAACAGCAGCAGCGCCCCCAGATTCGATCCGAAGTTCAGTACCTTCGCCATCGCCGCCGACCGCACGAACTCGGCGCCGAGCATCGCCGCGAACGTGATGATCAAGAAGGTGCCGGTGCCCGGGCCGAGGATCCCGTCGTAGAACCCGATCACCGCCGCGGCCGCCGCCACCACGATCACCGTGCGCCGCACACCCGGTTGCCGGGTCGGGGCCGTCCCCAGGGCGGGGCGTGCGGTGACGAACACCGCCACCGCCACCAGCACCACCATCACGATCGGGATGAACACGTCCCGATCCAGCAGCGACACGGTCGCCGCGCCCGCCGCCGCCGCGGCCGCGGACACCAGCGCCGCGGGCCCCAGGATCCGCCACGGCAACCGGATGCGCCGCGCGAACGTGAGCACCGCCGCACCCGTCCCGCAGATCGCGGTGAGTTTGTTCGTCGCCAACGCCGCCTGCGGAGTCAGCTGCGGCGCCACCAGGAACAACGCGGGCAGCAGAATCAGGCCGCCGCCGCCGACGACCGCGTCGACCCATCCGGCGGCCGCGGCCGCGGTCAGCAGCATCGCCCAGTCCCCGACACCCACGTCCGGTATTCGACCACGACCGGTGGACACGATGCCGGATCCGGGAGCAAAACCGCCGTGCCGTTCGTTGACGGACCAGAACACGCCGCCCGCATCCCCCGCGGGTCGCGGGCGGCCCACGGAAGGAAACACCGATGTACCTGCTGCTGTTCGTCGCCTACATCGTCGCCGAGATCGCGGTGCTCGCGTGGCTCGGCTCGGCGATCGGGGCCGGCGCCACCGTGCTGGTCTTCCTCGCCGTGAGCGTCGCCGGGTATCTGACCCTCGGTGCGCTCGGTCGTCGCGCGCTGCGGGACCTGTCGACGCTGCGTCAGGGCCGGGTCCCGAGCACCGCCACCGCCGAGACGCTGCTCACCGACGGCGCGCTCATCGGGGCGGGTGCGGCACTGGTGCTGGTGCCCGGGTTGCTCACCAGTGTGGTCGGGATCGTGCTGCTGGCGCCGACCCGCGCCGCGGTGCGTCCGGTGGCCCGCCGTCTCGCCGCACGCCGCGCCGGCCGCGGCGGGATGCGCGCGCAACGGCTGGTCGTGGTCGACGGGCAGGTGGTCTCGCACACCGTTGTCGGTACCGATCCGGTGCTCACCGGGACCCGACCGGTTCCCGATCCGGGTGGTCGTACCGTGCGCGATGATCACCGTCACACCGTCATCGACACCGGTGGGCACACCGTCGTCGACACCGAGATCGTCGACACCCCGAGCGGCCGCGACGACCGGTGAGGGGGCACACTGGACAGCCGTGACCACCACTGCACGCACCCAACTCTTCGTCGGCGGCCGCATCTACAGTGCGACCGCCCCGGACGCCACCGCGATGGCCGTCACCGACGGGCAGGTCGTGTGGGTGGGGCAGGACCGTCCCGGGCGGGCCCTGCACCCGGACGCCGAGATCGTCGACCTGGACGGGCTGTTCGTCGCCCCCGCGTTCGTCGACACCCATGTGCACACCACCGCGTACGGGTTGAGCCTGACCGGTCTCGACCTGTCGGACACCACCGGCGCCACCGATCTGCTGCGTCGTGTCGGCGAGTACGCCCGCAACCACGACGACGCCGTGGTGTGGGGGCACGGCTGGGACGACACCCGCTGGCCCGACGCCGCGCCGGACACCGCCGAGCTCGATGCCGTGGCACCCGGCCGCGCCGTGTATCTGACCCGCGTCGATGCGCATTCGGCGATCGCGTCCACCCCGTTGCGTGCCCTCGCCGGGAACCTCACCGACCTCGACGGGTATTCCCCGCACGGCCCGGTCACCGCGGCGGCGCATCATGCGGTGCGCGCCGCCGCCCGCGCCGGACTGTCCGCCGGGCAGCGCGCCGCGGCGCGGACCGCCGCGCTCGACGACATGGCGGCGCACGGGATCGTCGCCGTCCACGAATGCGGCGGCCCCGACATCGCCGGGCTCGACGACTTCACCGAACTGCTCCGCGTCGATCATCCGGTGGAGGTCCGCGGCTACTGGGGGCAGGCCGTCTCCTCGGCGGAGGACGCGGCGGCGGTGCTGGCCGCGACGGGCGCGCACGGTCTCGGTGGGGACCTGTTCGTCGACGGCGCGTTCGGGTCGCACACCGCGGCGCTGCACACCCCGTACCGGGACCGGCCCGACTGCCACGGACGGCTGTACCTCGACGCCGCCACGATCCGGGCTCATCTGGCGGCGTGCACGTCCGCCCGGATCCAGGCCGGGTTCCACGTCATCGGGGAGGCCGCCACCGCCGCCGTGGTCGACGCGATCGCGGCGGTCGCCGCGGACGCCGGGGGACCGGCGGTCGCCGCGTGCGGGCACCGCCTCGAACACGCGGAATCCGTCACCGCCGAACAGGCCCGGATCCTCGCCCGCTACGGGGTGATCACCAGCATGCAGCCGATGTTCGATGCGAGGTGGGGCGGTGACGACGGCATGTACGCGGTGCGGCTCGGCGCCGACCGGGCCGCCGCCCTCAACGATTTCGCGGCGATCGCCGCGACCGGCACCTCCCTGGCGTTCGGATCCGATGCTCCGGTGACGGCGCCGCGGCCGTGGCCGATGCTGCGCGCCGCGGTGCACCACCGCACCCCCGGATCGGGGATCTCACCGCGCGCGGCGTTCGCGGCGGCGACCCGCGGCGCGTGGCGGGCCGGTGGGGTGCGTGACGGTGCCGCCGGCACCCTCGATCCGGGGGCGCCCGCGTCGTACGCGCTGTGGGAGACCGGGGATCTGGTGATCAGTGCGCCGCAGGACACGGTGCAGCGGTGGTCGACGGATCCGCGGTCGCGGGTGTCGCCGCTGCCGGATCTTTCGGCGGGCACCGACGACCCGGTGCTGGTGCGCAGCGTGCACCGCGGCCGTGTCGTGTACGCGCGGTGACCGCCCCGCAACTTCGCGTCGTCGCGGTCCGCGTGGCCGCGTCGATCACGGCGGGTCTGCTGCTGTTCGCGTCGTTCCCACCGCGGTCGTGGTGGTTCCTCGCGCCGCTCGGGATCGCGGTGCTCGTGGCGGTGCTGACGGCGCGACCGATGCGCCGGATCGCCGGTTTCGGGTACGGCTGCCTCGCGGGCCTCGGGTTCTTCGTGCCGCTGCTGCCGTGGGTCGGCGAGTACGTGGGGCCGCTGCCGTGGTTGGCGCTCGCCGCTGCCGAGGCCCTGTTCGTCGGGCTGTTCGGGGCGGTGACCGTGCATGTGCGGACCCTGCCGGCGGCACCACTGTGGATCGCCGCGTGCTGGTCGCTGACCGAGTATCTGCGTGCCACCGTGCCGTTCGGTGGGTTCCCGTGGGGGCGGCTGGCGTTCGGGCAGCCGGACGGGCCGCTGGTGGCGTTCGCCGCGCTCGGTGGTGCCCCACTGGTGTCGTTCGCCGTCGCGGTGACCGGCGCCGGTCTCGCCGCCGCGGTCACACCGATGCGGCGCCGGGCGGCGCCGGGCGGCACCGCACCGCGGGACGGATGGTGGCGGGTGGTCGCGTGGACGGTGACCGCGCCGATCGTCGCGGTCGCGGTGTCCCCGGTGCTCGTCACCGGCGCCTCCGAGCAGGCGGATTCCGGCCAGGCGGATTCCGTCACGGTCGCGGCGGTCCAGGGCAGTGTGCCGCGGCTCGGCCTCGACTTCAATGCGCAACGCAAGGCGGTACTCGACAATCACGTCGCGCGCACCCACGAGCTCGCCGCGCGGGTCGCCGCGGGCACCGCCCCGCAACCGGACGTGGTGGTGTGGCCGGAGAACGCCTCGGACATCGATCCGCTGCGCAATCCCGACGCCGCCGCCGACATCACCGGTGCCGCCGCGGCGATCGGCGCCCCGATCCTCGTCGGTGCCGTCCTGGTCAACGGGGACGGCACCACCACCAACTCGGTGATCGTGTGGGATGCGGCGACCGGGCCGGGGGAGCGGCACGACAAACGCATCATCCAGCCGTTCGGCGAGTATCTGCCGTACCGGTCGTTCTTCCGGTTGTTCTCCGACTACGCCGACCGCGCGGGGCATTTCGTGCCCGGCGACGGGGACGGCACCGTACGTGCCGCCGGCATCGACATCGGTGTCGCCACCTGTTACGAGGTGGCGTTCGACCGGGCGTTGCGGGACTCGGTGCACGCCGGTGCGCAACTGCTGGCGGTGCCCACCAACAACGCCACGTTCGGGGACACGGAGATGACCTACCAGCAGTTGGCGATGTCGCGGGTGCGGGCGGTGGAACACTCCCGCTCGGTCGTCGTGGCGGCAACCAGCGGGGTCAGCGCGATCATCGGCCCGGACGGTGCGGTGCAGCAACGCACCGAGTTGTTCGTGCCGGACGTGCTGGTCGCGCAGCTGCCGCTGCGGTCACACGTTACGCTGGCTAGTCGGCTCGGCCCCGCTCCCGAGTTCGTGCTCTGCGGCGGGGCGGTGATCGCGCTGTGCGTGGCGGCGGGTGCCGCGCCACGCCGCCGCCGGTCACAGCAGCCACCGGACCCACAGCCCGGGCCCGGCACAGCAGCAACACCGGCCACAGGCCGGATCGACAGGGAGGACCAGTGATGGCAGCGGCGACGCCGGCCGGGGACACGAACGCACCGAGCGCACGGACCCTGGTGATCGTTCCGACGTACAACGAACGCGACAACATCGGACGGATCATCGGCCGCCTGCACGCCGCTCTCCCGCACACCCATGTGCTGGTGGTCGACGACGGCAGCCCCGACGGCACCGGCGCCGTCGCCGACGACCTCGCCGCCGCCGACACCGCCGGACGCATCCACGTGATGCACCGCACCGACAAGAACGGGCTCGGCGCCGCCTACATCGCCGGGTTCCGGTGGGGGCTCGACCGCGGCTACCACGTGCTCGTCGAGATGGACGCCGACGGCAGTCACGCCCCCGAACAGCTGCATCTGCTGCTCGAACGGATCGACGCCGGCGCCGATCTGGTGCTCGGCTCCCGGTATGTGCCCGGCGGCACCGTCGTGAACTGGCCGTGGCACCGCGAGGTGCTCTCACGCGGCGGCAACCTGTACTCGCGGCTCGCGCTCGGGGTGGGCATCCACGACATCACCGGCGGTTACCGCGCCTACCGGAGGGAGGTTCTCGATTCGCTCGATCTCGACGCGGTCGCCTCCCACGGCTACTGCTTCCAGGTGGACCTGGCGTGGCGGGCCGTGCAGGCCGGTCACACCGTCGTGGAGGTGCCCATCACCTTCACCGAACGGGAGATCGGCGAATCGAAGATGAGCGGGAACATCGTGCAGGAGGCACTGCTGAAGGTCACCGTGTGGGGGCTGGCCGCGCGCTGGGCGAAGCTGCGCGCACTGCCGGCCCGCCTGCGACGGTAGGGCCCGCGGCCCGGGACGGTCAGCCGCGGCGCGGATACGGCCAGCGGGCGTCGAGGTCGTCGCCGAACCCGAGGTCGGTGCACAACCGGCGGATGGCGCTGCAGTCCTGCACCACCGGTTCGGTCGCGGCCCGCTCGGCGGTGTCGGCCAGCAGTGTGTCGGCACCGGAGATCTGCTCGTACCGCAGGATCGCCTCCCAGGTCGTCAGGTCACCGCCGGTGAATGCTTCCACCCCCGCGGCGAGGGCGTCGAGCAACGCGTCCCGGTCGGTGTCGTCGAACACCTCGAGAAGCATCCGCAGCAGTTCCCCGGCCAACGAACCGTGGCACAGTTCGTCCCGCCGATGCACCGCGACGGTGCTGCGGTTGACCGGCTGCAGCCGCTCGCTGCCGGTGAGCAACCCCAGGTACGCGCTGATCGACGTCTCCGCGACGGTGGTGTACGCGAACCGCACCAACGCCGCCGATCGCGGGTCCGCGGCCCGCGCCACCGCCGCGTCGTGTTCCCGCACCGTGCGGCAGTCGGGGAGCACCGCATCGGGCAGCGCCCAGCCGCGGCGCCGCCGGGTCACCGCGTTCGCGTTGTGATGCATCAGGGTGTGGTACTGCTCGTCGACGGTGGCCTGCAGCACCCCGAGCTGCACCGTGTCCGACGGCCCCACCCCGAACACGTCGGTGAGGATCAGCCCGAACCCGGGATTGACGACACGCTGCTCGATGTCGACGACGTTGCGGTTGTATGCGATCCACGCCCACGCCCGCAGCCGCGCCCGCCGCGACTCGTCCAACGCGAGGTAACGCGGATGGTCGTGGAAGGGCAGCAGTTCGTCGGGGAAATCGTCGAGCGCCGGATCGAACAGCGCATCGAGATCCGTCTCGGGTTTCTTCACGGCGGCGCGGCGCGGCCACGACCGGGACAATCCCGCGATCACCGCGCTCTCGGCCACATCGGTGATGTCGTGGTCGGGCAGTGCGGGTGGTCGTACCCGCGCGGCGAGACGGTGCACCCGCGCGCGGGCGTCACGGTCGGTCATCGCCACCCCCGTTCGAGGCGTCGGGTCCGGTCGGTGGGGCGGCCGCGGGGAGATCCTCGAACACCCGGCCGCACAGCCGACGATACCGTTCCGCGTCCGGGTCGAGGGCGGCGCGCGCGGACCGTTGCAGCGCCGTGAACCCGTCGAGATCCGCGGGCCCGGACACCGCGTCGACGGCATCGACCGCGTCGCGCAGGGCGCGGCGCGCGGCCGCGGCGTACGGGTTCGCGGCCTGCACATCGTGGTACACCTCGCCGGTGCCCGACGCGACCCGCGCCAGCAGGGCCCGCAGCAGCCGGTGCGGCGGCGGCGCGGCGCGCTCGGCGGCGGCGGGCGGATCCAACCGGGTCAACGCCACCCCGAACGCCAGGACCGCGGCGTGCGTCAACGCCTGGGTGGCGGCGGCGATCCGGTCGTGTTCGTCGGCGGTCACCGGCACCGGCAGCATCCCCCACCGGCGCAGCGTCGCCATCAGGTCGTCGACGGCGGGTCCCGCACGGTAGGTGACCGTGGCGACGGGCCGATCCCGCATCGGCAGGGTCGGCGCGAACATCGGGTTGATCCCGAGTGCTGCGCGACCGCGCAGCCCGGTGGCGACGGCGTCGGCCATCGCGGTCTTCACCGACACGGTGTCCACGAGCAGCGCATCGTCGCGCAGCAACGGGTCGAGGGCGGTCACCGCGCGCACCGCGACGGTGTCGGGCACCGCGAGCACCACGGTGTGCGCGGCACGCAACGCGGCTGCGGCCGCGCCGGTGGGGGCGGTGATGTCGCCGCGCACCGTCCGGGGCGCCGGATCGGGGCGGTCCGCGCCGTCGGTACCGGTGGCCGCCGGCACCGCCGGATCGAGGATCGTCACGGCACGACCGTCGTCGCACAGGGCCCGGGTGAGCATCGCCCCCACCGCACCGGCACCGCCGGCGATCACCACCGCGCCGGTGCCGGTCACCATCGGGTGCCGTCGGCGACCGGCGCGCCGCCGGGGGCCGCCCCGTCGGAGTCGATCCCGACCGTGGGATCGGTGAGGCACCGCCGCATCGCGACGGCCTTGACGAGGGTCTCGTCGAGTTCGTCACCGGGGTCGGACAACGCCACGATGGCACCACCGATCCCGAAGGTGACCTCCCGGTCGGTGGCGACGAGGGTGCGGATGACGATGGACAGGTCCACGGTGCCGGTGAGCGAGAAGTAGCCGAGCGCCCCCGAATACACTCCGCGCGGGCCGTCCTCGAGTTTGTCGATGATCTCCATCGTGCGCAGCTTGGGGGCGCCGGTCATCGATCCGCCGGGAAACGCGGCCCGCACACAGTCCACCGGGGACACCTCGGGGCGCAGCACACCGCGCACCGTGGACACCAATTGGTGGACCGCCGAATAGGTTTCGACGTCGAACAGTTTCGGTACGTGCACCGAACCGGGGATGCACACCCGGGACAGATCGTTGCGGACCAGGTCGACGATCATCAGGTTCTCGGCCCGGTCCTTCTCGCTGATCCGCAGATGCTCCCGCAACGCGCGGTCCTCGTCGTCGCTGCCGCCCCGCGGCCGGGTGCCCTTGATGGGTTTGGATTCGACGACACCGTCACGGTCGATGCGCAAGAACCGTTCGGGGGACGCGGAGAGCACCGACAGCTCCGGGAACTTCAGCAGGGCACTGTAGGGGGTGGGGCTGATCGCCCGCAGCTGCCGGTAGGTGCGCACCGGGTCGATGCGCCGCGGCACGGTCGCGGTGTTCGTCAGGCACACCTCGTACGTTTCGCCGCTGCGGATCTCGGCGAGGCAGTGCCCGATCAGCCCGAGATACCGTCCGGGGTCGTGCCGCAACCGGATCGGGGTGTCCCCGTCGGTGCGGGTCAACGGTGGGGGCGGGGGCGCCGGTTCGTCGTCGGCGAGGGTGGCCAGGGCCGCGGCGGTCTCGTCGAACCACGCCGCGGTGCCCGCATCCGCATCGTCGACGGTGGGGTCGGTCAACGCCAGCAGATAGCAGCGGCCCGCATCGTGATCGAGGACGACGGCGCGGTCCGCGAAGACCATCGCGGCGTCCGCGACGGGGGAGGTGTGCACCAGCTGCGCCCCCGCGTCGGCCTTGAGTTCGTACCCGAGATAACCGACGTAGCCGAGACCGAACGCGAACGGCAGATCGTCGCGGGGCGCGACCCGCCGCTCGGCGAGCCGCCGGTCGAGGTGCTCGAAGAACGTGCAGTGGAAGACATCCGGGTCGGCGCCGGCCCGGAACTCGCGGACCGTGGTCTCGGCGACGCTGTAGGTGACGAATTCGGCGCGGGGCCCGGACGCGTCCCCCATGACGGTGAACCGGGAGTCCGGTTCGTGGGCGCACGACCCGTCGAGCAGGAAACTGTGCGGGCCGGCGGCGAACAACCGTTCGTACGCCGCGTGCGGATCCGGGTGGCAGTTCAGCACCCGGCTCGCGAGCACGTACCGGAACGGCGTCGGCGGCACCGGACGCGGTGGGGGTGCGGCGGTGACCGTCACCGCCGTCCGGGTGGGGGTCGCCGCCCGGAAGTTGGTGAGCAGGTCGGCGCCGAGGTCGGTGCCGATGGACTCGGGATGGAACTGCACGCCCCACAGCGGCCGGGTGCGGTGCGCGACCGCCATGAGCAGGCCGTCGTCGGTGTGGGCACAGCCGACGAGGTCGTCGGGGACACGATCGGCGATCAGCGAGTGGTAGCGCACCGCGGTGAACGGGGACGCGAGTCCGGTGAACAGGCCGGTGCCGTCGTGGTGGATGTCGCTGGTGCGACCGTGCACCGGTTCGGGGGCGGGGACGACGGCGCTGCCGAACAACTGGCACAGCCCCTGGTGTCCGAGGCACACCCCGAGCGCCGGCACACCGGCGTCGAGCAGTGCGCGGGCGCTGATCCCGAAGTCGCGGACCCGGTCCGGGCGCCCCGGGCCGGGGGAGATCACGACGTTGTCGAACCCGTGGGTGAGCATCTGCTCCCACCCGGTGTCGTTGGGCACGACCACCGGAGGAATCCCGTTGACGCTGCTGAGCAGGCTGTAGAGGTTGTAGGTGAACGAGTCGTAGTTGTCGACGAGCAGGGTCCGGGTCGGCAGCGGCATGACACCTCCTCAGGCGGGATGATCACCGGAACCGGTGGTGGACGGGTCGGTCGTGGCCACCCCGGCGACGATGCGGTCCTCGACGCGGCACGCCTCGGAGATCAGCAGCTCGTACAGGTCCCGCACGAAGTCGGTGGACATCCCGTGCCGGTCGGCGTAGTCGCGTGCACGACGGTGCACCACCTGCATGCGCCCCGGTTGCAGCACGTCGATGCCGTGCCGCTGCTTCAGCTGCGCCACCTGCACGCACAGCGCCAACCGGTCGCGGATGCCGTCGAGCAGGGCCGCGTCGACCCGGTCGAGTGCGGTGCGCAACGCCTCGAGTTCGTCGAGGGCGGCTCCGGTGTGTTCGTCGGTCATGTGCTCACCCCCGGTGTGTCGGCGACCGCACCCGTCGTGGCCGTGCCGGTCGCGGAATCGTGCTCGGCGGATTGGCTCATGATTACACGGTGCCGGATCCACCCGCCCGCAATTCGATCTTTTCCGTGCGCCGGACATCGACTCGTGACAGCGCGCCCGGGAAAACGAAAATGCCGTTGCGGGAAACAATTCCCGCAACGGCATCGGAGTGTCCGGTCAGGCGCCGCGACGTTTGCTCTTGATCAGGTCGAGACGTTCCTGGAGCAGTTCCTCGAGTTCGTCGACCGAGCGTCGTTCCAGGAGCATGTCCCAGTGGGTGCGCGGCGGCTTGGTCTTCTTCGGTTCCGGTGCCGCCCCCTCGACCAGGGTGCCCTCGAGCCCGTTCTTGCAGACCCAGGTGCCCGGGATCTCCGCGTCGTCGGCGAACGGCACATCGAACTCTTCACCGTTGTCGCAGCGGTAGCGGGCGATACGGCGCGGCGCCAGATCGTGGTCGCGGTCGGTTTCGTAGCTCACCGCCCCGAGCCGGCTGCCTCGCAGTACACGATCTGCCATGGTGGTGTCCTCTCTCGTTCTGCTCCCGCCCGGTGGATCCGCCGGCGCGGGTCCACGCGGGATCCACGTGCACCCCGTTCAACGTCGGGCGGGCCGGATCCGTTCCCGTCGCGGGGACACGGCCGGTGTGCCAGTTTACCGGGCAGCCGACGACCGTCGGTAACCTGTCGCCCATGACCGGAGGTGAGCGGCGCCCCACCAGCTGCCCGTGGTGCGGCCGCCCGGTCCCGGAATCCGGGACCGGGCGACGACGGCGGTACTGCCGCCGCTCGTGCCGGCAACGCGCCTACGAGCAGCGGACGGCCGCGTCCGGTGGGCGGACCGACCCCGACGGTGTGGTGCTCACCGCCGCGGAGGCGACCGCCGTCACCGACCGCGCCTACCTGGTGCGGTGCGCCGCCGAGGACGTCGCGACGGCGGTCGACGAAGACGCCGACACCGACGAGTTGCGCCGCCTGTGCGGGACACTGCTGGAACTGGCGCGCGACGCCGAACGGTTGCGGTGAGCACCGGCCCGATCGGACCCACCGGTTCAGGCGAAGAACCCGCCCATCGTGTACACGACCTGGCAGAACGCACCGTTGGTGTACCGGATCGATCCGAACAGGGCCCCCATGATCGCACCACCGCCGGTGGAGACGGTCGTCGACAGCGGACCGACGGCGGACTGGTCGAGAGTTTCGATGCCGCCGCGGTACGCCTCCATGTTCATCCACACGAACGTCAGATCGGACGAGGCGATCGGTGCGGCGACGGTCGGTTCGACGTACACCCCGATCTGGCCGGGCAGCGCGGCGGCGTGCGGCCCCGGATGCACCCACGCGTTGGTCATCGCGTAGGGGACGATGCCGCCGCCGCAGCCGGGCCCCAGAGTCGGTGCGGGCGTGCTGAACGGTTGGACGACGTTGCGCGGCGGCGGTTCGAACGGATTCGCCGACCCGGAGTCGGCGACGAGCCGTTCGACCGCGGCGAGCATGTCGGGGGACTGCGCGGCGGCCTCGGCGCGCAGCACGTCGAGGGGAACCCCCGGTGGTGCGGGCTCGGCGGAGGCGTACGCGGGGGCGACCGCGACGACCGCGGCGGCGCCGAGCGCGGTCAGCAGTCGTAGGGTCCGGCGACGCGGCATCGGGTGCTCCTTTACGGACGGGTGCGGGTCGGTGCGTCAGGCGAACGAGCCGAATCACCGGCTGTGAACCCTGTGATTCGAGATTCGACAATAGGCACCGGTGACGCATCTCCGGGTGATTTCGGTATTTGTCGTCACGAAACCGACATTCACCCGCGACCGCACCCGATCGTCACCGAACCGCGATCGGAAAGTGACCCACAGGGGTGTTTTCGGTGTTCACGGTGCGGTGTCCGGGCGGGCCACGCACCGCGCCCGGAGGCGACGTGCGGTGGTGGTGCCGTCGGGTCGCCGGAAACCGCACCCGTGCCGGGAATCTGGTCTAGCTTGGGGGTTGCCGCCGACCCGACGGGTCGGGCACGACCGTGGGGCGCCGGTCGCGACGTCGGGTGCGGCCGGCGCCGCCGCGCGGCGCCTCGAAACGCAGATCCGGCCGTCCTCGCTTCTCGGAGGAGAAATTCGGAGGGGAAATGTCGTTGCGAGATCACCGGTTCCCATTGCCCGACGACGCGCATCCCCTGTCGTCGGCGCAACGCTCCATCTGGTTCGCGCAACAAATGGCACCGGACGTGCCGATCTGCATCGCGCAGTACGTGGATCTGCGCGGCGCGCTCGACATCGATCTGCTGCGCCGCGCCGGGTACACCGCCGGCCACGAGTTCCGGTCCGCGTTCCTGCGGGTCGTCGAGGTCGACGGGGAGCCCTACCAGTTCGTCGACCCGACGATCGCCGCGACGAGCATCCCGCTGCTCGACTTCCGCGACGCCGACGACCCGATGGCCGCGGCGCACACCTGGATGGACGCCGACTACGCGCAACCGATGGATCTGGCCGTCGATCCGCTGGTGAACATGACCATCCTGCGGGTCGCCGACGACCGGCACCTGTGGTACAGCCGCATCCACCACGTCGCGCTCGACGGGTACGCGGCGATGACGATGGTCAACCGGATCGCCGAGTTGTACAGCGCCGGGCTCACCGGTACGACCCCGTCCGCGTCCCGCGCCGCGGATCTGCGCACCCTCTACGAGTGGGACCGCGACTACCGGGAGTCGGCGCGGTACCGCACCGACCGGGACTGGTGGCTCGACCGGGTCGCCGGACTCGAGGACGGCTCGAGCCTGGCGCGGCGCCGGGGTCCGGTCGCCGCGCATTCGCTGCTCACCGGCACGGTGCTGCCCGCACCGATGGTCGCGGCGCTGACCGCGACCGACGACGCCCCGGGCGTCTCGTCGACCGCCACGGTGATCGCCGCGTTCGCCTGCTATCTGGCGCGGATGACCGGGCGGGACGATGTGGTGATCAATCTGCCGGTGTCGGCGCGGACCACCGCGTTGGTCCGCCGCTCCGGTGGCATGCTCGTCAACACCGTGCCGCTGCACATCCGGCTGCAGCCGGACGACACCCGCAGCGAGCTGGTGGCGCGGGTGCAGCTCGAGCTGACCGGGGCGCTGCGACACCAGCGGTGCAGCCTCGAGGACGTCCGCCGCGAGAGCGGGGCGGCGGGGGATCCGCACCGCTACGCCGGCCCGATGGTCAACGTGATGCTGTTCCACCAGCAGATCTCCCTCGGCGACATCCGCGGTGACTTCCACATCATGACCTCCGGCCCCGTCGAGGACCTGCTGGTCAACATCTATCTCAGCGGCACCCCGGCACGCACCCACCTGGATTTCCGCGGCAACCCGCACCGCTACGACGAGGACGAACTGCGCGGCCACCACAGGGATTTCACGACCCTGCTCGACGCGTTCCTCGGCGCCGCGCCCGCCACCGCCGTCGCCGACATCGACCCGGTCACCGCCCGGGTGGGTCGGCAACGCCGACGCACCGCCACCGACCTCGCGTTCTGGCGGGCCCGATCGGCGGACCTTCCCGACCTGCTCGCGTTGCCCCCCGCCGCCGACGGGGACGACACCCACACCGTCGCCGAGGTGGATCCCTCTGTGTCCGCGGCGGCGCTGCGCGCGTTGCTGCCCGATCCCGCCGCGGGCGCGCACCGGCACGGTGCGGGCACGGACGACTCCGGCACGGACGGCTCTGCCCCCGACCCGGTCGCCGCGCCGGTACCGTTCGCGGTACTGCACGCCGCGCTCGCGGTGGTGCTGACCCGGCTCACCGGCACCACCGACACCCTCGTCGGTCACCGGCTCCACCACGATGGGCCGCTGCTGCCGCTGCGGCTGCGACTCGACCCCGCCGAACCGTTCACCACGGTCGTGGCGCGCGCCGCGGACACCGGCCGGGACGCCGCCGCGCACGCCGACGTCACCGACACCGAACTGGCGGCCGCGGGCACACCCCCGATTCCCGTCGCCGTCACCGTCACCACCGGAGACGGTGACGGTGACAGTGACGGTGACGGGGGAGAGGGACACACCACCGACGGCACCGACCTGCACGTGCACGTGCGGGTCCACGACGATCGGGTGTTGCTGCGCGTCGCCCCGCGCGGCGACACCACCACCGCGACCACCACCGATTTCACCGGGCGGCTCGCCCGGATCCTGGCCGCGGCCGTCGCCGACCCGACCCGGCCGGTGGGGGACCTGCCGTTGACCGCCGCGCACGAACCCACCGGGCTGCTGCCGGCCCGCGGGCTGCCCCCGATGTCCGCGCAGACCTGGCCGGAACTGCTCACCGCGGTCGCCGCGATCGTGCCCGAGTCGACCGCCGTGGTGTGCGGTGACCGTGCGATGACGTACGCCGAACTCGACGAGTGGTCCAATCGGCTCGCCCGGATCCTCGTCGCCGACGGTGCCCGCCCGGAAACCTTCGTGGCCATCGGCATCGCCCGCTCCCTCGAATCGGTCGCCGCGGTGTGGGCCGTCGCCAAGTCCGGTGCCGCGTTCGTGCCGGTCGACCCCGGTTACCCGGCCGACCGCATCGACTACATGCTCACCGACTCCGGTGCGGTGCTCGGGGTGACCACCGGTGCGCACCGCGCCGCGCTCCCCGACACCGTGCCGTGGTCGGTGCTCGACGACGATCCGGTCCGCGACCGCCTCGCCGCGGTGTCACCGGCCCCGCTCACCGACCGTGACCGTCCCACCGACCTGCAGTTCGATCATCCCGCCTACCTGATCTACACGTCCGGGTCCACCGGCCGCCCCAAGGGTGTCGTCGTGCCGCACCGTGGCCTGGCGAACCTGTCCGCGAGCCTGCACGCCCGCCTGACCCCGACCCCCGATGCGCGGGTCTCGCACTTCTCGTCCCCGAGCTTCGACGCCTCGATCTTCGAGTACATGACCGCGTTCGGGATCGGCGCGACCCTCGTGGTGGTGCCCCCGCACGTCTACGGCGGCGAGGAACTCGCCCGGGTGCTGCGCGACCAGCACGTCACCCACGCGTTCTCCACCCCCGCCGCGCTGGCGTCCGTCGACCCCGCCGCCGTCGACTGCGGTGTCGTCACCGTCGCCGGGGACACCTGCCCCCCGGAGCTCGTGGCGCGGTGGGCGCCGGGCCGACGCATGTTCAACGCGTACGGGCCCACCGAAACCACCATCGTCGTCAACATCACCGCCCCGCTGATCGCGGGGGACACCGTCACCGTCGGTGCCCCGGTCTGCGGGGTCCGGGAGGTCCTGCTCGACACCCGGCTGCACCCGGTGCCCCGCGCGGTCGCGGGCGAGCTGTACATCGCCGGGCCCGGGGTGACCCGCGGCTACCACGACCGGCCGGCGCTGACCGCGACCCGGTTCGTCGCCGACCCGTACGGCCCACCCGGATCCCGGATGTACCGCACCGGCGACGTGGTGCGCTGGCACCGGCCCCGCACCGGCGACGACACCACCGACACCGTCGAACACCTGGGCCGCTCCGACTTCCAGGTCAAGGTCCGGGGTTTCCGCATCGAACTCGGGGAGATCGACGCGGCCCTGACCGGGCACGACGACGTCGTCTTCGCCGTCACGGTGGGCCGCACCGCCCCGTCCGGCGACACCCTGCTGGTGTCCTACGTGCTGCCCGGCACCGGACGCGTCGCCGACCCCGAGCAGCTCACCGCGCACCTGCGGACCCGGTTGCCCGCGCACATGGTGCCCGCCGCGATCGTCGTGCTCGACCGGATCCCGCTGACCCCCGTCGGGAAACTGGACCGTCGGGCCCTGCCCGACCCCCGGTTCGGTGCCGCCGGCGGCCCCGCCCCCGGCACCGACACCGAACGGGCCGTCGCGGCGGTGTTCGCCGACCAGCTCGGTCTCGACGGGATCGGTCTCGACGACGGTTTCTTCGATCTCGGCGGCAACTCGCTGATCGCCACCCGCGTCCTGGCGCGCCTCAACGACACCCTCGGCACCGACCTGGGGGTGCGTGCCCTGTTCGAGGCCCCCACGGTGCGGGCCCTGGCCCGCCGGTTGGCCGACGCCGGGATCTCCGCGCGCCCCGCGCTTTCCGCCCGCCCCCGCCCCGAGCACGTGCCGGTCGCCGCGGCCGCACGCCGACTGTGGTTCGTCAACCAACTCGACACCACCTCCGCGGCCTACAACATTCCCGTCGCGATCGGCCTGCGCGGAACCCTCGACGTGCCCGCGCTGGCCGCCGCCGTCACCGACGTCCTCGACCGGCACGAGTCGCTGCGCACCCGCTACCCGGCCGGCCCCGACGGTCCCGTCCAGCAGATCCTGCCGACCACCCCCGTCGATCTGACGCCGCGGCCCGTCACCCCCGAGCAGCTGCCCGCGGCCGTCGACGCGTGCGTGCACGCGGGCTTCGACGTCGCCGTCGACCCGCCGGTGCGGATCCGGTTGCTGCGCCTGACCGACGACCACCACGTCCTGGCGGTCGTCGTGCACCACATCGCCGCGGACGGCGCCTCGCTGGCGCCGCTCGCCCGCGATCTGATGACCGCGTATCTGGCGCGCCGCGACGGGCACCACCCCGACTGGGTGCCGCTGCCGGTGCAGTACGCCGACTACACCCTGTGGTTCGACGAACTGCTCGGCTCCGTCGACGATCCACGGTCCCGCGCCGGCACCCAACTCGCGTACTGGCGGGACCGGCTCGCCGGTGCCCCGGAACTGCTGCCGCTGCCCACCGACCGGCCCCGGCCCGCACAACAGTCCTTCCGCGGTGGGACCGTCGACATCGACATCCCCGCCGACCTCTACCGGCGGGTGCGTGCGCTCGCGCGCCGCCGCGGCGCCACCGACTTCATGGTCGTGCACGCGGCCCTGACGGTGCTCCTCGCCCGACTGTCCGGCACCGACGACATCGTCGTGGGCACCCCCGTGTCGGGACGCGGCGAAACCGCCCTCGACGACCTGGTCGGCATGTTCGTCGGCACCGTCGCGTTACGCACCGCCGTCCCCGCCGGCATCGGATTCGGCGACCATCTGCAGGCCGTGCGCGACACCGACGTCGCCGCGTTCGCGCACGCCGACGTGCCGTTCGACACGCTCGTCGACACCCTCGCGCCGACCCGCTCGGCGGCGCATTCCCCGCTGTTCCAGGTGATGCTCGCGTTCCAGAACAACGAACACGCCCACCTGCAACTACCCGACCTCACCGTCGACATCGACGAAATCGACACGGGCACCACCAAATTCGATCTGCACCTGCAGTTGACGACGGTCCCCGGCGACGACGGCGGCACCGTCGCGTTGCACGGTGCCCTGTCCTACGCGACGGACCTGTTCGACGCCGGAACCGCCGCCGCGTTCGTCGACCGGTTCGTGCGGGTGCTCACCGCCGCCACCGACGATCCCCGCATCCCCGTCGGAGACCTCGACCTGCTCACCGACACCGAACGCGCCCGACTGCGCACCTTCGACGGTGCCACCGTCGACGTCCCCGCAACCACCCTCGCGCAGATGTTCACCGCGCAGGTCACCGCGACCCCGCACGCCCCGGCGGTGACCTGCGGGGACCGCACCGTCGACTACGCGAGCTTCGACGCGGCCGCGACCCGGCTCGCGCATGCGCTGGCCCGCCGCGGCGCCGGACCCGAGCGCATCGTCGCGCTGGCCGCCCGCCGCAGCCTCGACATGATGGTGGGCCTGTACGCGATCGTCAAGACCGGCGCCGCGTACCTGCCCCTCGACCCCGACCACCCCACCGACCGCACCCGCTACGTCCTCGAGTCGGCCCGCCCCGTACTGCTGCTGACCACCACCGGCGACGCCGACGCCCTCACCGACGCCGTCGACGGCCGCGACATCCCCCTGCTGCGCATCGACGACCTCGACACCACCACCGAACCGGACACCCCACTGGACGTACCCGTCCACGGCGACACCGTCGCCTACGTGATCTACACCTCCGGCTCCACCGGCCGCCCCAAGGGCGTGGCCGTCACCCACCGGGCGATCGTCAACCGGCTCCACTGGATGCAGGACACCTACCGGCTCACCCACACCGACACGGTGCTGCAGAAAACCCCCCTCACCTTCGACGTGTCGGTGTGGGAATTGTTCTGGCCGTTGCAGACCGGAGCCCGGCTCGTGCTCGCCGCACCCGACGGGCACCGCGACCCCGCCTACCTGCTGCGCACCATCGACACCGAGACCGTCACCGTCGCGCATTTCGTACCGTCGATGCTCGCGGTGTTCACCGCCGCCGCCGGAGGCGGGCACGCCACCTGCCTGCGACTGCTGTTCGCGTCGGGGGAGGCCCTGCCCCCCGAGACCGCGGCCGCGACCCGCGCCGCACTCCCCGGCGCCGCCCTGCACAACCTGTACGGCCCCACCGAGGCCGCCGTCGACGTCACCGCGTGGCCCACCTCCGACACCGACACCGGCACCGTCCCGATCGGCACCGCCGTGTGGAACACCCGCGTGCACGTCCTCGACCGGCGACTGCACCCGCTGCCCCCCGGCGCCGTCGGCGAACTGTACCTGGCCGGGGTGCAACTGGCCCGCGGCTACCACGACCGGCCCGCCCTGACCGCCGACCGGTTCGTCGCCGACCCGTTCGGGCCCCCCGGATCCCGCCTCTACCGCACCGGTGACCTCGGGGTGCGCCGCCCCGACGGCGCCCTCGACTACATCGGCCGCACCGACTTCCAGGTCAAGATCCGCGGACTACGCATCGAACTCGGCGAGATCGAACACGTCCTGCGCGGCCACCGCGACGTCGCGCAGGCCGCCGTGCTCGTGCACCACCACGCCGACAGCGTGCTCACCGCCTACCTGGTCCCCGACGGCGACCGCACCGTCGACGTCGCCGCGCTCACCGCGCACCTGCGCAGCCGCCTCCCCGACTACATGGTGCCCACCTCGTTGATCGTCCTCGACGCCCTACCCGTCGGCGCGAACGGCAAACTGGACCGCGCGGCGCTGCCCGCACCGGACCCGACCGCGACCGCCACCGGATACCTGCCGCCCCGCACTCCCGTCGAACACACCGTCGCCGACACCTTCGCCGAACTGCTCGAGGTGCCGCGCGTCGGGGTGCACGACAACTTCCTCGACCTGGGCGGCACCTCGCTGCTGGCGATGCGGCTGGCGGCGCGCCTGTCCGCGACGCTCGGCACCGACCTCGGCATCCGCGACGTGTTCGACCATCCCACCGTCGCGGACCTCACCGACCACGTCCACCGCGGCGCCGGCACCGGCCACCGCCCCGACCCGGTCGCCGGGCCCCGCCCCGACCCGGTACCGCTGTCCCCGGCCCAGCAACGCATGTGGTTCGTCAACCAGTTCGACACCACCTCCCCGGCCTACAACATCGCGGTGGCGTTGCGGCTGCGCGGGCACCTGGATCTCCCGGCGCTGCGCGCCGCCCTCGGCGACGTCGTCGCCCGCCACGAGAGCCTGCGCACCCGCTACCCGCTCACCGACGGCGGACCCGTGCAGGTCGTGCTGCCGGCCTCCGCGTCCACCACCGGCGACCTCACCGTCGACGTCGTGCCCGCCGACACCGTCACCGACACCGTCGACCGGATCATCGCCACCGGGTTCGACGTCGCCACCGAGATCCCCGTGCGGGTACGGTTGCTGCGCCCCACCGACGACGACCACGTGCTGGTGCTGGTCGTGCACCACATCTCCGCCGACGGCTTCTCCCTCGGCCCGCTCGCGCGGGACGTGCTCACCGCGTACACCGCCCGCCGCGGCGGGCACCACCCCGACTGGGCGCCGCTGCCCGTGCAGTACGCCGACTACACCCTGTGGCAACACCGGGTGCTCGGCCCCGAAACCGACCCGCAGTCCACCGCCGCGCGGCAACTGGCGTACTGGACCGACCGGCTCGCCGGCATGCCGGATCTGCTCGAACTGCCCCTGGACCGGCCCCGCCCGGTGCAGCAGTCCCGCCGCGGCGCGCACGTCCCGTTCACCGTCGACGCCGCCACCCACCGGGCGTTGACCGAGCTGGCGCGCCGCCACGACACGTCCCTGTTCATGGTGCTGCACACCGCGCTGGCGGTGCTGCTGGCGCGCCTGTCGTCGAGCCGCGACATCGCCGTGGGCACCCCCGTCGCCGGGCGCGGCCACCGGCACCTCGACGACCTCGTCGGCATGTTCGTCGGCACCGTGGTGCTGCGCACCGACATCGACGACACCGCCCCGTTCGCCGACCTGCTCCGCGGTGTCCGCGACACCGACCTCGCCGCGTTCGACCACGCCGACATCCCGTTCGAACGTCTCGTCGAGGTCCTCGACCCACCCCGCTCCACCGCGTACACCCCGCTGTTCCAGGTGCTGTTCGAATTCCAGGACATCGAACGCCCCACGGTGACCCTGCCCGACCTGACCGTCACCGTCGTCGACCGCGCCCCCACCCTGTCCCTGTTCGACCTGCAACTGACCGTCGCCGAAACCGTCGACGAGCACGGCCCCGCCGGGATCACCGCGTCGTTCACCTACGCCACCGACCTGTTCGACGCCGACACCGTCGCCTCGTTCGCCGACCGGCTGCGCCGCATCCTCGACGCGATCACCACCGACGACACCGTCGTCGTCGGCGACATCGGCATCGTCACCGGGCGGGAACTCGCCGCGCTCGCCCCCGCCCGCGGGCTCCCCCCGGTCGCGCCCCGGCAGTGGCCGGAGATGCTCACCTCCGTCGCCGCGATCCTGCCCGACTCGGTCGCGTTGACCTACCGCGGCCACGACCTGACCTACCGGGACCTCGACGACCGCTCCACCCGCCTCGCCCGCCTCCTCATCGGGCACGGCATCGGACCGGAAACCGTGGTGGCCCTGGGCATCCCCCGATCCCTCGACTCGGTCACCGCGGTGTGGGCGGTCACCAAGACCGGCGCGGCGTTCGTGCCCGTCGACCCCACCTACCCACCCGACCGCGTCGACTACATGCTCACCGACTGCTCCGCGGCGCTCGGCGTGACCACCGCGGCCCACCGGCCGTCACTGCCCGCGACCGTGCCGTGGCTCGTCCTCGACGACCCGCAGACCCACGCGCGGCTCGCCGCCACCGAGACCACCGCGATCACCGACGCCGACCGCACCACCGCGCTGCGCTTCGACCATCCCGCCTACCTGATCTACACCTCCGGCTCCACCGGCCGCCCCAAGGGGGTGGTCGTCACCCACCGCGGCCTGACCAACCTCAACGCCGAGGTCCGCGACCACTTCGACATCACCCACCACGCCCGCATCTCCCACTTGGCGTCCCCGAGCTTCGACGCGTCGATCTTCGAATACACCAAGGCGTTCTGCGCCGGCGCGACCCTGGTGATCGTGCCGCCGGACATCTACGGCGGCGACGAACTGGCCCGCTACCTCCGCGACCAACGGGTCACCCACGCGTTCATCACCCCCACCGCGCTGGCCTCCCTCGACCCCACCGGCCTCGACACCCTGAAGGTCCTCGTCGTCGCGGGGGAGGCGTGCCCCCCGGAACTCGTGGCGCGGTGGGCACCCGGCCGCCGCATGTTCAACGGCTACGGCCCCTCCGAAGCCACCATCGAAACCAGCGTCAGCCCCGCCCTGCACCCCGGGCACACCGTCACCGTCGGTGGACCCGCCGTCGGCTTCCACCAGGTGGTCCTCGACGACCGACTGCACCCCGTCCCCGTCGGGGTCGCCGGGGAACTGTACATCGCCGGTCCCGGCGTGGCCCGCGGCTACCATCGGCGCCCCGACCTGTCCGCCGCCCGGTTCGTCGCCGACCCCTACGGCACCACCGGCGAACGCATGTACCGCACCGGCGACATCGTGCGGTGGCGCGGCGACGGCACCGTCGAATACCTCGGCCGCTCCGACTTCCAGGTCAAGGTCCGCGGATTCCGCATCGAACCCGGCGAGATCGACGCGGCCCTGACCGGCCACGACGACATCGTCTTCGCGCACACCCTCGGGCACACCGCCCCGTCCGGCGACACCGTCCTGGTGTCGTATGTGCTGCCCGCCACCGGACGCACCGTCACCCCCGCCGCGTTGCGCACCCACGCCGCATCCCACCTGCCCGCGCACATGGTGCCCGCCGCCGTCGTCGTCCTCGACGAGATCCCCCTGACCCCCGTCGGCAAACTCGACCGCCGTGCCCTGCCGGTGCCCGACCTGTCCACCACCGGCGGCGACTACCGGGCACCCGGCACCGATCTCGAAGTCGCCCTCGCCGACATCATCGCCGACGTCCTCGGCCACGAGCGGATCTCCGCCGACGACAACTTCTTCGACCTCGGCGGCAACTCCCTGATCGCCACCCGCGCCGTCGCCCGCATCAACGAGACGCTCGGCACCGACGCCGGGGTCCGCGCCCTGTTCGAAGCCCCCACCGTCGCCGCGCTCGCCGACCGCATCCTCGACGACCACGGCGGCCACGACGGCATCCCGCTGACCGCCGGGCCCCGCCCCGACCGCGTCCCCCTCGCCCCCGCCCAGCAACGCATGTGGTTCGTCAACCAGTTCGACACCACCTCCGCCGCCTACAACATCCCCCTCGCCCTGCAGCTGACCGGACCCCTCGACACCGACGCCCTCGACGCCGCCGTCCACGACGTCCTCGACCGGCACGAAGCCCTCCGCACCTGGTATCCCGGCGACGACCACGGGCCCCGCCAACTGGTCACCACCGCCGACCGGGTCGTCGCCACCGTGCCCGTCGACGACGTCACCGACATCGACGCCACCACCCGCATCACCGACCTGATCGGCACCGGCTTCGACGTCGCCACCGCCGTTCCCGTGCGCATCCGGCTGCTGCGCCGCACCACCACCGACCACATCCTCGTGGTCGTCGTGCACCACATCGCCGCCGACGGCGCGTCCATGGCACCGCTGGCCCGCGACCTGGTCGCCGCGTACACCGCCCGCGCCGCCGGCACCGCCCCCGACCGGACGCCGCTGCCCGTGCAGTACGCCGACTACGCGCTGTGGCACCGGCACCTGCTCGGCGACCTCGACGACCCCACCTCCGTCGGTGGGCGCCAACTCGGCTACTGGCGGGACCGGCTCGCCGACCTCCCCGACCTCCTCGACCTGCCCACCGACCGGCCCCGCCCCACCCGGCAGTCCTTCCGCGGCGACACCGTCCGGTTCACCGTCGATCCGGCCCTGCACACCCGGCTGCGGACCCTCGCCGCCGCGCACGACGCCACCGTGTTCATGGTCGTGCACACCGCGCTGGCGGTGCTGCTGGCGCGCCTGTCGTCGAGCCGCGACATCGCCGTGGGCACCCCCGTCGCCGGGCGCGGCCACCGGCACCTCGACGACCTCGTCGGCATGTTCGTCGGCACCGTGGTGCTGCGCACCGACGTCGACACCGGCAGCGGCTTCGCGGACCTGCTCCGCGGTGTCCGCGACACCGACCTCGCCGCGTTCACCCACACCGACCTGCCGTTCGAGCAACTCGTCGACGAACTCGCCCCGGCCCGCTCCACCGCGCACGCCCCGCTGTTCCAGGTGATGCTCGAATACGGCAACACCGAACGCGCCCACCTGCAGCTCCCCGACCTGACCGTCACCGCACTCGACGCCGACACCCACGTCGCGAAGTTCGACCTGCAACTGAACATCGCCGAGCACCCCGCCGGGCACCTCGACGCCGCCCTGACCTACGCCACCGACCTGTTCGACGCCGCCACCGCCACCGCCACCGCCGACCGGTTCCTGCGTCTCCTCGACGCCGCCACCGGCGACCCGCACCGCCCCGTCGGCGACCTCGACCTGCTGCTGCCGGGCGAACACCCCGCACCCCCCGCACCCACCGCACCCACCGGCACCGGGGACACCCTGCTCGACCTCTACGCGCGCGGCGCCGCACACGACCCCGCGGCCGTCGCGGTGACCGACGCGGACACCACCGTCACCTACGCGGACCTGTCCGCGCGGGTGCACCGGCTGGCCCGGTTGCTCATCGACCGTGGCGCCGCCCCCGGCACCCTCGTCGCGGTCGCGTTGCCCCGCACCACCGACGTGGTCGTGGCGTTGCTCGCGGTCCTGCACAGCGGAGCCGGGTACCTGCCCGTGGACGTGTCGTACCCCCCGGACCGTCTCGCCTTCATGTTCACCGACGCCGACCCCGTGACCGTGCTCACCACCACCGCGGACGCGGCGACCCTGCCCGACGCCGCCCCCGACCCGATCCTGCTCGACGACCCGCAGGTCACCGCCCGCCTCGCGGCCCTGCCCACCGACCCGATCGACGACACCGAACGCCACGCCACACCGCACCCCGGATCCACCGCGTACGTCATCTACACGTCCGGGTCCACCGGCCGACCCAAGGGCGTGACGGTGCCGCACCGCACCGTCGTGACCCTCCTGCGCGACACCCGCGGCCTGTTCGGTTTCGACCACACCGACGTGTGGACACTGTTCCACTCGTACGCCTTCGACTTCTCCGTGTGGGAACTGTGGGGGGCGCTCGCGCACGGCGGTCGCCTCGTCGTCGTCGACTACCACACCGCCCGCACCCCCGACCGGTTCCTGACGTTGCTCCGCGACGAACACGTCACCGTGCTCAACCAGACACCCACCGCCTTCACCCAACTCGTCGACGCCGACACCGCCGCCGGCGGCACCCACCCCCTCGACCTGCGGTGGATCATCTTCGGTGGGGAAGCCCTCGACCTGCAGTTGCTCGACCGCTGGTACCGGCGGCACGACGACACCGCCCCCACCCTGGTGAACATGTACGGCATCACCGAAACCACCGTGCACGTCACCGCGCTGCCACTGACCCGCGACTCGGCGGCCACCGCCACCGCCAGCCTCATCGGCACCTCCCTCCCCGCGCTGCACCTGCACATCCTCGACGACCGGCTGCATCCCGTGCCCCCCGGCGTGACCGGCGAACTGTACGTCTCCGGTGGGCAACTCACCGACGGCTACCACCGGCGACCCGACCTGACCGCCGCCCGCTTCGTCGCCGACCCGTTCGGCGGCACCGGGCACCGGCTCTACCGCACCGGGGACCGGGCGCGCCGCACCCGCCACGGCGACATCGAATACCTCGGCCGCACCGACTTCCAGGTGCAGCTGCGCGGCTTCCGCGTCGAACTCGGCGAGATCGAGGCGGCCCTGACCCGCAGCATCGGGGTGTCCCGCGCCGTCGTCGTCGTCCACCACGACGACCGCACCGACACCGACCGGCTCGTCGGGTACGTGGTGCCCGAACCCGGCACCGACCTCGACGTCGACACCGTCCTCGCCGACGCCGCCACCGACCTCGCCGCCTACATGGTGCCCGCCGCCCTGACCGTGCTCGACACCCTGCCGGTGACCGCCCACGGCAAACTCGACCGGCGGGCCCTGCCCGCACCGGACTTCGCGGCCCGCAGCCGCACCACCCGCGCCCCGGCCGGCGACACCGAAACCCGCCTGGTGACCCTGTTCGCGCAGGTCCTCGGCCTCGACACCGTCGGCGTCGACGACTCCTTCTTCGCGCTCGGCGGCGACTCGATCATGTCCATCCAGCTCGTTTCCCGCGCCAAGGACCTCGGGTTGACCCTGACCCCCCGCGACGTGTTCGAACACAAGACCCCCGCCGCCCTGGCCACCGTCACCACCACCGCCGAGGCCCCCACCGTCCTCGACGAACTGCCCGGCGGCGGCCTCGGCGACATCCCGCTGCCCCCGATCGTGCAGTGGATGCTCACCCGCGGCGGCAGCCACCACCGTTACGCGCAGGCGGTGCTGCTGCGGCTGCCCGCGGCGCTGCCCGCCGCGGACCTGACCGCGGTGGTGCAGGCCGTACTCGACCGGCACGACATGCTCCGCGCCCGCCTGCACCACGACCCCACCGCCGCGCACGGCACCCGCCTGACCGTCGACGCACCCGGCGCCGTCGACGCCGCCACCGCGATCCATCGCGTGCCGGTGACCAGCGCCGCCGACAGCGACGACTTCTTCGCGTTGGCCGCCACCGAACTCGACGCCGCCGCCGACCGCCTCGACCCCGCCACCGGCACCGTGCTGCAGGCGGTGTGGTTCGACGCCGCCAGCGGCGCCGGCCGGCTGCTGCTGGTGATCCACCACCTGGCCGTCGACGGCGTGTCCTGGCGGATCCTGGTGCCCGACCTCGCCGCGGCGTGGGCGGCCCGCACCGCCGCACCCGCCGATCCACCCGCGACACTGCTCCCGGCGTTCACCGGCACCTCCGTGCGCCGCTGGGCGCACGCCCTGCACGACGCCGCCGCCACCGACGACCGGCACCGCGAACTCGACTTCTGGACCCGCACCCTCGACGTCACCGACCCCCCGCTCGGACACCGGCCCGCCGACCCGGCCCGCGACACCACCGCCACCGTCGTCACCATCGCCACCGACCTGCCCACCACCGTCACCGACACCCTGCTGACCACCGTCCCGGACCGCTTCCACGGCTCCGTCGACCACGGGCTGCTGACCGCCCTGGCGTTGGCGGTCACCGCGTGGCGCCGCGACCGCGGCACCGACACCACCCGACTACTGCTGACCGTCGAGGGCCACGGCCGCGACAGTACCGCCGCGACCGGCGCCGACCTGTCCGGCACCGTCGGCTGGTTCACCACCATCCACCCGCTGCTGCTCGACCTGACCGGCGTCGACATCGACGCCGCGTTCGCGGCCGGCCCCGCCACCGGCCGCGCCGTCAAGACCGTCAAGGAACACCTCGCCGCGGTACCCGATCACGGCACCGGATACGGGTTGCTGCGCTACCTGCGCGCGGACACCGCCGCGCACCTCGCGGCGCTACCCACCCCGCAGATCAGCTTCAACTACCTCGGCCGCCCCACCGCCGGCACCGCCGGCACCGCCGCGCCGTGGATGCCGGTCGACGGCTTCGACCGCGGCGGCACCCAGAACCCCGACATGCCCGCCGCCGCCGTCATCGACATCAACGCCGTCACCGTCGACACCGACACCGGTCCGGTGCTGCGGCTGCACTGGTCCTACCCGGCCGGACTGCTCGACCACACCGACCTCACCGACCTCACCGACCGGTTCACCGCCGCCGCGACCGCCGTCGCACGGCACGCCCGCACCCCCCACGCCGGCGGCCTGACCCCCTCGGACCTGCCGTTGGTGCGGCTGCACCAGGACACCATCGACGCCCACGAACACCGCTACGGGCCCCTCGACACGATCTGGCCCGCCGCGCCCCTGCAAACCGGCCTACTGTTCCACGCGCTGCTCGCCGGCGACGCCCCCGACGCCTACGTGGTGCAACTGGTCCTCGACATCGACGGGGACCTCGACACCGACCGGCTGCGCCGCGCCACCGCGCACCTGCTCACCCGCCACCCCAACCTGCGGGCCGCGTTCACCACCGACACCACCGACGGCCCCGTGCAGATCGTGCCCAGCCACGTTGACGTCCCGTTCACCGTCGCCGACACCACCGACGACCCCGACCCCGACGAGGCCGCCGCGCACCTCCTCGACACCGACCGGCGCACCCCCTTCGACACCACCCGGCCACCGCTGCTGCGGGTGACCGTCGTACGCACCGGCGGCACCCGCCACCGGGTGGCGCTCACCAACCACCACCTGCTGCTCGACGGCTGGTCCACACCGGTGCTGCTGCGCGAACTGCTCACCCTGTACGCCACCGGCAACGACACCACCGCGCTGGACCGCCCCCACAGCTTCGGGACGTTCCTGGCGTGGCTCGCCGACCGCGACGCCGACGCCTCGGTCGACGCATACCGGCGGGCCCTGACCGGCCTCGACCAACCCACCCTGCTGGCCCCACACCACGACACCACCCTCTCCGGAACCTCCCGGGATCTGGACGTGCACCTGACCGCCGCGCTGTCGACCCGACTCGACCGGGTCGCCGCGGACCGCTCGGTGACCGTCAACACACTGATACAGACCGCGTGGGCGCTCGTGCTCGGCGCACTCACCGGCCGCCGCGACGTGGTGTTCGGCGCCACCGTGTCCGGTCGGCCACCACAGATCGACGGTATCGAGACGATGATCGGGCTGTTCATCAACACCGTGCCGGTACGCATCACCATCCGCGACGACGACACCGTCGGCTCCCTCCTCGACCGGGTGCAGGCCGAACAGGCCGCGCTGCTCGACCACCACCACGTGAACCTGACCACCCTCGACGCCCGACTCGGCGCCGCCGCCCGCTTCGACACCCTCACCGTGTTCGAGTCGTACCCGATGGACACCACCGGGTACGCCGACACCGACCTCGGCGGCATCCGCGTCACCGGCGTGACCGGACACGACGCCGCGCACTACCCGCTGAGCATCGTCGCGCACACCGACACCACCGCACACCTCCGCATGAAATACCTGCCCGAGGTGTTCGACCGCGACCAGGTCGCGACGATCGCCGACCGGATCGTGCGGGCCCTGACCGCGCTCACCGGCGACCCGGCCGTGCCCCCGACCCACATCGACGTGCTCTCCGACCCCGAACGCCGCGCGCTGCTCCCGGCCCGCGGACCCGACGGCGGCTCCACCCTGACCCTGCCGGAACTGCTGGCCGCGACCGTCGCCGCGCACCCGCACACCATCGCCGTCACCGACGGACACCGGTCCCTGACCTACCGGCAACTCGACTCCGCCGCCGGCACCCTCGCCGCGGCCCTGCGCGCGGCAGGGGCCCGACCGGAAACGTTCGTGGCGCTCGGCATCGCACGGTCCCTCGAATCGGTCACCGCGATGTGCGCGATCACCCGCACCGGCGCGGCGTTCGTGCCGGTGGATCCGCGGTATCCGGCCGACCGGGTGGCGTTCATGCTCGACGACTGCGGGGCCACCCTCGGGGTGACGGTGCCCGCGCACCGCGCGCAGCTGCCCGACACGGTGCGGTGGCTCGACGTGCACCCCGACGCGCACACCGCCACCGCGACCGCCACCGCGACCACCACCGCGACCACCACCGCGGCGCCGCACCTCGATCAGGCGGCGTACCTGATCTACACGTCCGGGTCCACCGGCCGCCCCAAGGGAGTGCTCACCACCCACCGCAGCCTGCACAACTTCGCGCTCGACCAACGCGACCGGTTCGGTGCCGGCCCCGGCGCGCGGGTCATGCACGTCTCGTCCCCGAGCTTCGACGCCTCGATCTTCGAGTACCTGCTGGCGTTCGGGTCCGGCGCGACCCTGGTGGTGGTGCCCCCGGATCTGTACGGGGGGCGGGAGTTGGGCCGGTTCCTCGCCGACACCGCCGTCACCCACGGATTCATCACCCCCGCGGCGCTGGCATCCCTGGACCCCACGGACGTGCCGGCACTGACCGACCTCGCGGTCGGTGGTGAGGCGTGGCCCGCGGAACTGCTCGACACGTGGGCACCCGACCGGCGGCTCGTCAACGCGTACGGGCCGACGGAAACCACGATCATGGTGGCGATCAGCACCCCACTGCACCCCGGTGACGACCCGATCCTCGGTCCACCACTGCGCGGCGCCCGCGCCGTGGTCCTCGACACCCGGCTACGGCCCGTCCCGATCGGGGTGGCCGGGGACCTGTACGTTGCGGGAGTCGGTCTGGCCCGCGGCTACCATCGCCGCCCCGATCTGACCGCCGGACGGTTCGTGCCCGACCCGTACGGCCCGCCCGGAACCCGCATGTACCGCACCGGGGACGTGGTGCGGTGGATCGGGGACCCGGATCGTGGGGTGCAGCTCGAGTACGTGGGTCGCTCCGATTTCCAGGTCAAGATCCGCGGGTTCCGTGTCGAGCTCGGCGAGATCGATGCGGTGCTCACCGCGCACCCGACGGTCGGGTTCGCGGTGACCGTGGCCCGCACCGCACCGTCCGGCGACAGCGTTCTCGTCGCCTACTGCCATCCCGCACCCGACGCGACCATCGACCCGGAAGCATTGAAAGACCATGCGACACAGCACCTGCCGTCGCACATGGTGCCGTCGACGATCGTCGCGCTCGAGCAGATCCCGCTGACCCCCGTCGGGAAACTCGACCGCCGCGCCCTTCCCGAGATCGACCTGACCGGCAGCGACCACCCCCACCGGGCACCCGCCCCGGGCCTGGAAACCGTCGTCGCCGACACCCTCGCCGACGTCCTCGGCCTCGACACGATCTCCGCCGACGACGGATTCTTCGACCGCGGCGGCAACTCGCTCGCCGCGACCCGCGCCGCCGCGCGGCTGAGCGAACACCTCGACCGCGACGTGCCGGTGCGCGCCGTGTTCGAACACCCCACCGCGATCGAACTGGCCGCGCACCTCACCCACACCGGCACGGTGCCCGCCCCCGGCGGGCCGGTCGCCACGCCGCGCCCCGACCGCATCCCACTCTCCCCGGCGCAGGCCCGACTGTGGTTCCTCAACCAGTTCGACACCGCATCGGCCGCCTACAACATTCCGTTGGCGATCCGGCTGAGCGGGCACCTGTCCCCGGCGGCCCTGTCCGCGGCCCTGCACGACGTCCTCGCCCGCCACGAGGCGCTCCGCACCGTGTACCCCGCCGACGCGCAGGGCCCACGGCAACGCATCCTCGACCCCGCCGACGTGCCCCTGACCCTCGACGTGGTGCCCGCCACCGACGACACGATCACCGCCGCCGTCACCGACTTCGTCACCGCCGGATTCGACGTGACCATCGACGTACCGATGCGGGCCCGGGTGTTCGCGCTCGGCCGCGACGAACACCTCGCCGTCCTCGTCGTACACCACATCGCCGCCGACGGCGCATCCCTGCCACCACTGGCCACCGACCTGATGACCGCCTACCGGGCCCGCACCCGCGGGGACACCCCGGTCCACCCGCCGCTGCCCGTGCAGTACGCCGACTACACCCTGTGGCAACTCGACCGGCTCGGCGACCCCACCGACGACACGTCCCCGGCCGCCACCCAACTGCAGTTCTGGCGCGAGACACTCACCGGCCTGCCGGACGTGCTGACGTTACCCACCGACCGGCCCCGCCCCGCCCAACAGTCCTTCCGCGGCGACATCGTCCGATTCACCGTCGACACCGGACTGCACACCCGGATCCGAGCCCTGGCCGCCGCGCACGACACCACCGAATTCATGGTGCTGCACACCGCGCTGGCGGTGCTGCTGGCACGCCTGTCCGGCAGCGACGACATCGCCGTGGGCACCCCCGTCGCCGGGCGCGGACACCGCACCCTCGAACCGCTCGTCGGCATGTTCGTCAACACGATCGTGCTGCGCACCCCCATCGACGCCGCCGCAGCGTTCGCCGATCTGCTCGACGACGTCACCCGCCGCGACCTCGACGCCCTCGACCACAGCGACATCCCGTTCGACCGGGTCGTCGAAGCCGTCGACCCGGCCCGCTCCACGGCACAGTCCCCGTTGTTCCAGGTATCCCTCGAATTCCAGGACGCCCCGATCGGCACCACCGCGACCGGCGGGGACCACACCGCACTGGAACTGCCGCACCTGAGCGTGCACGGCGTGGCACTCGACCCGACGGTGTGCAACTTCGACCTCGAACTGCTCGTCGCACCCGGGAACCCCACCGACCCCACCACCGGACTCGCCGCCGCCTTCGTGTACGCGACGGACCTGTTCGACCCCGGTACCGTCACCGGGCTCGCCGACCGACTGGTACGGCTGCTCACCGCCGTCACCGCCGACCCACACCACCGCGTCGGCGACCTCGACCTGCTCACCCCCGACGAACACCACACACTCGTACCGGCCACCGGCCCCCACAGTGCCGGAGCCCGCACCTGGCCCGCCCTGCTCGACGACGCCGTGGCCGTCGACCCGGACGCCGTCGCGGTCCTCGACACCGACCGCACCCGCACCTACCGCGATCTCGACACCGACGCCACGGCACTGGCACGGCTCCTGCTCGCACGCGGCGCCGGACCCGACAGCGTCGTCGCGCTCGCATTGCCCCGCTCCCTCGACTCCGTCACCGCGGTGTGGGCGGTGACCCGCAGCGGCGCCGCGTTCGTACCCGTCGACCCCACCTACCCACCCGACCGCATCGACCACATGCTCCGCGACTCCGGCGCCCGCATCGGGGTGACCGTCACCGCGCACCGCGCCGCCCTGCCGGACACCGTCGCCTGGCTCGTCGTCGACAGCGACGACACCGCCGCCGAACTCGCCGCCGCCGACACCTCCGCGATCACCGACGCCGACCGCCCGCAGCAACTGCACCCCGATCATCCCGCCTACCTGATCTACACCTCCGGGTCCACCGGCCGCCCCAAGGGCGTGACCGTCACCCACCGTGGCCTCGCCGACCTCGCCGCCGAAGAACGCGACCGTCTGCAGGTGCAGCCCGGTGACCGCGTCTCGCACCTGGCGTCCCCGAGCTTCGACGCCTCGATCTTCGAGCAGATGATGGCGGTGTCCGCCGCCGCGACCCTGGTGATCGTGCCGCCCGGCATCTACGGCGGCGACGACCTCGCCGACGTCCTGCACACCCGCGCCGTCACCCACGCGTTCATCACCCCGACCGCACTCGCCTCCCTCGACCCCGACCGGGTGCCCGAACTGCGGGTGCTGCTCGTGGCGGGGGAGGCGTGCCCCCCGGAACTGGTCGCACGTTGGGCCGACGACCACCGCATGATCGACGCGTACGGGCCCACCGAGGCGACCATCATGACGTCGCTGACCGACCCGCTGACCGTCGACACCGCGGTGACCATCGGCCGTCCCTCCCGCGGATTCACCGCCGTGGTCCTCGACACCCGGCTGCGGCCCGTCCCCACGGGCGTCGCGGGGGAACTGTACGTCGCCGGCGGTGGCCTCGCCCGCGGCTACCATCGCCGCCCCGATCTGACCGCCGGACGGTTCGTGCCCGACCCGTACGGCCCGCCCGGAACCCGCATGTACCGCACCGGGGACGTGGTGCGGTGGATCGGGGACCCGGATCGTGGGGTGCAGCTCGAGTACGTGGGTCGCTCCGATTTCCAGGTCAAGATCCGCGGGTTCCGTGTCGAGCTCGGCGAGATCGATGCGGTGCTCACCGCGCACCCGACGGTCGGATTCGCCCACACCCTCGGGCACACCGCACCGTCCGGGGAAACCGTGCTGGTGTCCTACGTACACCCCACCACCGGCGCGACCGTGGACCCGGCGACGCTGCGCCGACACGTCGGCGACACCCTGCCCGCACACATGGTGCCCACCGCCGTGACGGTCCTCGACCAGATCCCGCTGACCCCCGCCGGGAAACTCGACCGCGGTGCCCTGCCCACCCCGGACCTGACGGCCCGCGCCGGCACCGGACGCACCCCCGACGGCGACCTCGAACGCCTCGTCGCCGACGTGTTCACCGCCCACCTCGGGGTGCCCGGACTCGGCGCCGACGACAACTTCTTCGACCTCGGCGGCACCTCACTGCTCGCCACCCGCCTCGTCCCCGACCTCGCGCGGCGCCTCGGCCGCCGGGTGACGCTGCCGGAGTTGTTCACCCACCCGACGGTCGCGGACCTCGCCGCGCACCTGGCCGCGGGGCACCGGGCCGGTGTGGACGACGCCCTGCGGGTGCTGGTGCCGCTGCGCGAGACCACCTCGCCCGCACCGGCGGTGTTCTGCGTGCATCCGGCCGCGGGCCTGGCCTGGGCGTACACCGGTCTCGCCCAGCATCTCGGGGACCGTCCGGTGTACGGGCTGCAACTGCCCACCCTCTCCGGCGGCGACACCGCCGCGAGCATCGGGGCGCTGGCCCGCCGTTACGCCGACGAGATCCGCCGCGTCCGGCCCCGGGGCCCCTACCATCTGCTGGGCTGGTCCCTCGGGGGCATCGTCGCGCATGCCGTCGCCGTGGAACTACAACGCGACGGTGCCACGGTGGACACCCTGGCGCTGCTCGACACGCACCTGACGGTGCCGGGCACCACCACGCCCGCGGTCAAGGACATGCTCCGTGACCTGGGGGTGGGCACCAACGGTGGACCCGACCCCAGCTACGAGGACGCGCTGGCGCTGCTCGAGGAGACCCTCGGTGACGGCACCGGGTTGACCGCCCAGCACCTCGAACGGCTGCACGCGGGGTCCGCGGCGGCGGCCCGCGCCGCGCGCCTGCACACCCCGGCCACCTTCCACGGGGACGTGTTGTTCTTCACCGCGACGCGTTCCACGGTGTCGGTGCCGGCGGTCGCGGCGTGGCACGACGCCGTCGACGGCACCATCCACCAGTACCGCATCCCGTGCGAACACCACGAGATGGTGTCGCCCGGCGCGGTGGCGACGATCACCGCGGTGCTCACGGCGCGGTTGCGCGACAGCGACGCGGTGCTGCGGCAGCACACGCGCGGGATCGGATCGACGTCACATTGATACCGCCGCGGCCGGTGCCACCGGGGTGGGGGCGGGGTCACCGGGGTGGGGGAGCGGCGTCCATGCGGGTGGCCAGCGCGTCGAGGACGCGGTCGAGACCGAACGCCCAGGCGGCGTCGGGACTGTAGGAGGTGTTCATCGCCTCCCCGGCGGCGGCACCGACACGCCGCGCGAGCGGATACGTCTCACCGACGTACGCGGCGAGCCGATCCTGCCAGGCTCCCCAGAGGTCGGCCATGTCCACGGCCGCCGCGGCGGATCGGCGGGCACGCGCGGACGCCCGCACGAAGTCGGCGACGAACGTGCCCGCCGCATCCCGGTCGACGTCGCTCAGGCCGGTGCCGTCGAAGGCGTGCAGGTCACGGTCGTACTTGGCGATGGTGCCCGGCCCCAGCGCCAGTCGCGGGTCGGTGACCTCGAGCAGCCACGGGTGCGCGGTGTACAGCGCGAGATCCGCGGCGGCGACCCGCCGGACCCGGTCCCGCCATCCGTCGTCGGCGTCGGCGGCCGGGCCGGCGTGACGACCGTGCACCGCGTCGGCCATGAGCACGAGCAGATCGTCGCGGGAGCCGATGTGGGGGTACAGGGCCATGGCGGTCACCCCCAGGTGCGCGGCGAGCCGTCGGACGGTCACGGCGTCGAGTCCGTCGGTGTCGGCGAGGGTGATGGCCGCGTCGACGGCCCGGGAGGTGGTGATCTTCGCCTGTGGGCCGCGGGTGCCGCGGCGTGGCGCGTCGGGGTGGTCGCGCCAGAGCAGGTCGAGCAGGTCACGGGCCATGGATTCCTCCGAGGTGCACATCCGACACAAACTCTCTACACTGAATACCGTATACGTCGTACAAGATTCTTTCCCTGGAGGTCGTCATCGAGATCACCGGCACCGCCCTGTCCCTGAACGTCCCCGACCCCACCGCGTCCGCCGACTTCGCCGCCACCCACTTCGGATTCACCGAAGCCATGTCCGCCGACGGGTTCATCTCCCTGACACACCCCACCGCCGGGGTGAACCTCGTGTTCCTCCGCACCGGCCTACCCACCTTCACACCCGCCACCATCGCCGGCGACGCCGGCCAAGGACTGCTCATCGCGTTCGTCGTCGACGACCTCGACACCGAATACGCCCGCATCGCCGCCGCGGGCGCCGACGTGGTCACCGCACCGGAAACCGAACCGTGGGGAGAGCGGTACTGCCAGTTCACCGACCCCAACGGGCTGGTATGGCAACTCGTCCAGTGGGTGTGACCGGCGCGGTCGACATCACACTCGACGGGTGACCCGGGCGCCGTCGGCCCTCACCCCACTTCCGTGAGCACCGCCGGCGCCCACACCGGCCACCGGATCACACCGACCGGCTCACCCGCCGCGAACCGCGCCACCGGATCCGGCGTCCCCGACGCCGTGTCGTACACCGTCGCCTGATCCGCACGACCGATCGCCTCGACCACCAGCGGCCACAACCGTCGGTACCGCGACCGGATCTTGTCCTCCGGCACCGAATGCCCCCCGGACACGACACGGTGCGCCACCCGCCGCACCGACATCGCCTCCGGCACCAGCATCACGTGCAACACCACCGTGAACCCCGCAGCCCGCGCCCGATCGATCAGATCGAGCTTCGACGGATGCGAGAACACCGTCTCGGCGATGAACGAGCGTCCCTCGGCGACGAACCGGTCCCGCACCGCCGCCGCGACCTGCGCCGCCTCGTACGACATCTCCTCGGCCCGCTCCCGCCACCGCTGCCGCGCGATCACATCGGCGTTGACGAACACACTGCCCGGCAGCAGGGGAGCGAGCGACAACTCCACGAACGTCGACTTCCCCGCACCGTTCGGCCCGACGATCAGATCCAGCCGCCTCATGCCTCCTCGAGCACCACCGTCGTGCCGTCCGGCCGGCGCTCGACCAACCGGCCCTGCTCGTCGAGCACCACCGTGGTGACACCGCGCGCGGCGAGCACCGCCGGATAGTCGGTGTCGGCGAGCCGGTCGGTGAGGCGGGCGTCGATCTCGGCGTTGAACAATCGACCCTCGGCGTCGGTGAGGTCGCCGGTCGGGCGGGTGCCGGCGAGCGCGTCGTGGACGCGACGCAGGGACGCCGTCTCGTGGGCGGTCATCGCGCGCCCGATCCGCGCCCAGTACTCGAGTTGCTGGCGGCCGGTGCGGTTCTGCCGGCCACCCTCGGCGATGGCACTGTCGACGAGTTCGGCGTCGAAACGGGTGACCTTGTCGGTGGACGGAGCCATCACGACCTCCTCGTGTTGCAGTCTGCTACCGATCGTAGCTCAGTGATACCACCCTCGTCGTCCGCGACGAAACCGGGGCGCGTCACCGTCCACGAACACGCCTAGACTGTGATGTACACCACAATCACAGGAGGTGGCTGATGAGCACCCCGGAGACACCCGCCCTCGACACCACCGAACTCGAACGAGTCCTCGGACAACTCGTCACCGACATGGGAGCCGCCGTCAACGGCGCACTCGTCCTGACCGGCATGGATCTCGGGCTGTGGCGCGCACTCGACGGCGCCGGGCCCCTGACCGTCCACGCCCTCGCCGACCGGACCGGCATCCGCGAACGCTACCTGCGCGAATGGTGCTCCGCGCAGGCCGCGAGCGGCTACCTGCGCTACGACGCCGACACCGACACGTTCACCCTGTCCCCGGAACAGGCCATGGCCTTCGCCCGCGCCGACAGCCCCGTCTACCTCGCCGGCGGCTACCACCTGATCAGTTCCGTGTTCAAGGACCGCGAACGCGTCACCGAACGCATCCGCGCCGGCGAGGGATTCGGCTGGCACGAACACGACCCGGAACTGTTCACCGGCACCGAACAGTTCTTCCGCCCCGGCTACCGCGCGAACCTCGTCGACGCGTGGCTACCCACCCTCGACGGGGTCGTCGACCGACTCACCCGCGGCGGGCAGGTCGCCGACGTCGGTTGCGGGCACGGCGTCTCCAGCACCCTGATCGCACAGGCCTTCCCACACTCGACCGTGCACGGATTCGACTACCACGACGCGTCCATCGCCCGGGCACGCGAACTCGCCGCCGAACAACACGTCGGCAACACCGAGTTCACCGTCGCCTCCGCCACCGACTACCCGGGACACGGATACGACCTGATCTGCTTCTTCGACGCCCTCCACGACATGGGCGATCCCGTCGGGGCGCTCCGGCATGCCCGCGCCGCCCTGTCCGACGGGGGCACCGTCATGCTCGTCGAACCGAACGCGCACGACACCCTCACCGACAACCTCAACCCGGTTTCCCGGATGTACTACGCGGCCTCGACGATGCTGTGCACCCCCTCGTCACTGAGCCAACCCGTCGCCCTCGGGCTCGGCGCCCAGGCCGGCGAGCACCGACTCGCGCAGGTCGCCGCCGAAGCAGGTCTCGGCACCTTCCGGCGTGCCGCCGAGACACCCTTCAACCTCGTCCTCGAAGCACGACCGTGACGCGTTCCCCGACGCCCCGCACCGCGGGACACCGGGGGAGAGGTGGACCCCGGACCGCGGGTCAGCGCGACAGGGGACGGTAGAAGACGAGTCCGTTGCCCTTGTTGTCGTACACCACCGCGCGGCGTTCGTGCGCATCATCGTAGGGACCCTTGACGATTCCACCACCGGACTCCTCGACGGCCTTCGCCGCGGCATCCACGTCGTCGGTCTTGACACCGACGACGACCTGGCCGTGGATGGGATGATCGACGGCCGTCGCCAGCGCGATGGTGACCGGGCCACCGTCGATCGCCGCGAAGTGCGCGCCGTCGCGGAACTTCAGCGGCATCCCCAACGTCTCGGTGTAGAACCTGATCGACTCGTCCAGATCGTCGGTCGACAGCACGATCATCTTCACTTCGTGGCCACTCACGTGACATCCTCCTTCGTCGAAAGTGCGCTCAGCGTAGCGCCGTTCGGGTGCGCGCGCCGAGAGTCGGACGTCCCTGCCGCGGCGGCACACCGACACGGGCAGGCCGCAGGCACACCCTCGGAGAACGGAGATCGCGTGCACGGATGCCACCGGCCACCCCGACCCCAGTTTCGTCACAGTGACGTAATGGGGGTCGGGGTTGCCGGCCGTGGGGAGTGGTCGAGACCGGAACGGTCGTCGGCTGCCGCGTCGACACAACCGCCGCGTCGACACAACCGCACGTCGATACATCGCACACCGGCGCCCGATGCGCACCCGACGATCACCCGGGGCACCACGACGTGCGGGCGCGCCCCGGACCGACGCGAATCTCGTCGTGGATCACGATGCGGGGACGCGGCCATCCACCGGACGGGTCCGACGAATCCCGGCGACGACCCGAAGAACCCCCGGTCCCAAATGTGCCGATAATCTACATTATGTCAACTTACGCGGAATCGGCCCTGCCCGACCGGGGTCGGAGCCTCCGCGGCGCGCATCTACGCGCACACGTTGGGCCGTGCGGGACCCCGCGGCCGCACGCCCGCGATCCGGCGCCGCCGTCCCGACCCGGAGGCCGAATCCGCCACCGTCGGGTCTCGCGCCCCGCAGTCCGGGAGGTCACCGACGATCGGCGCCGCAGACGATCGGCGACGTGGCAGCGCCCACGCACACGACGGCATGCCACGGCCCGCGGATCACGGGTGCACGGGACGCACCACCGCGGCCTCGGCCCGTTCCGCGGCACACCCCCGTTCGGCGCCGTCCCCACCCACCCAAAAATGATCTTGATGGATAATCACCGTTATCCATCATTTCGTCACGTGACGCTACGATCTCGCGGCGCGCGCACGCTGCTACGCTGCGGGCAGTGATCGACATCCGTACCGCGTGACCACGTCCGCACCGCAGCGTCCCCCGCGGCGCCCCTCGCAGGCGGTGGCGATGCCGCATGCCCGGGTCGGGACCACCCTCCCGACCCCCGCGCCCGCATCGACCCCACCTCCACGGAGATCACGTGAACACCACTCCCCTGCCCTTCGGCACCCGCCCCACCGCCGACGACGACCGTTCG
>ERZ747221.483-NODE-483-length-46751-cov-4.926876_pt1 | contig 46751 bp, 45 predicted proteins | sample MGYA00374949_ERZ747221 | MGnify/ENA primary metagenome ERZ747221 (study PRJEB28779, sample SAMN05720172) | bioreactor metagenome | isolation source: Anaerobic biogas reactor | place: USA:Washington, USA | collected 2015-08-08 ... | reverse complement strand
GGGCGCGCCGCTTCGCGCGCGCCCGGGGAGAGGGTTGATGTATCGCGGCGAGCTGCCCGGCTACGTGGTGCTGAAGGACGGCACATGCTTCACTGGTTTCGGTTTCGCAGCGGAGGGCCGAGTGCTGGGCGAGGTGGTCTTCAACACCAGCCTGAGCGGCTATCAAGAGGTGGTGACCGACCCCTCGTATCGCGGTCAGATGGTCACGTTCACCTATCCCATGATCGGCAACTACGGAGCCTCCGATCACCTGCTCGAGTCGCCGCATGCTCATTCCCGGGCGATCATCGTGCGAGAGGTCAAGAACACCGCCTGGAACGCCACCTGCCCGCAGGGTTGGGTGGAATGGCTGACCGATCGCGGGGTGGTCGGCGTAGGCGGCGTCGACACCCGGGCGCTCACACGGCGGATACGCGAGCAGGGAGCCATGACCGCCTGCGTGGCGGCCGGCCGGGATCTGGAGGTGGACGATCTCCTGGAGGCTACTCGTAGCTTCCCCGACATGGCCGGCCGGGATCTGGCGAGCGCGGTCACGTGCGACGCACCCTACGAGTGGCCGCCGGTCCTGCCGGCGCCGGCGCCCTCGGGGGCCGGCGCCTCCCCATGGCAGCGCCCGGCGGAGGAGGGGCCGAGAACTCGCTTCAGGGTGGTCGCCTACGACTTCGGGGTCAAACGGAGCATTCTCAGGAGTCTTGCCGCCATCGGTTGCAGCGTAACAGTGGTCCCTGCCTGGTGGACGGCGGAGCAGACGCTCGAGCTGCGGCCGGACGGTGTCTTCCTCTCGAATGGTCCGGGAGACCCGGCTGCCGTGGGGTACGCGGCAGAGACCATCCGCGGCCTGTTGGGGAGCGTGCCGGTCTTCGGGATCTGCCTGGGGCATCAGTTGTTGGCCCTGGCGCTGGGCTTCTCGACGTACAAGCTCAAGTTCGGCCATCGCGGCGCCAACCACCCGGTGCGGGACTACCTCACCGGTCGCGTGGAGATCACCAGTCAGAACCACGGGTTCGCAGTGGAGCCTCCGGCGGTGGTCCGCGACGCCCTGGAGCGGGGAGCCGTGGTGGGGGTGGGTGGAGTCACAGAGCTGAAAGCGGACGATATGCTGCTGGAGTCCGAGTTCGGCCCGGCTCAAGTCACTCACCTGAACCTCAACGACGGCACGGTGGAGGGTCTGCGGCTGCTGGAACTGCCCGCATACTCTGTCCAGTATCATCCCGAGGCAGGACCAGGGCCCCATGACAGCCAATACTTATTCAGGAAGTTCGGCGATCTGATGTCAAAGAACGCCGGTACGCGCGCCCGGAGACCTTCCGGCGCCGGTTAGGAGGCGGATCATGGCGGCGGCGACAAACCCGCAAGGCGCGCCGGGGAACGGCGGCAACGGTCGCAAGCAGCGCGAGCTGAAGTTGCGCGTGCCCGAGACGATCGCGGGCGGCGTCTACTGCAACACCATGATGGTCCACCATACGCCCGGCGAGTTCGTGATGGACTTCGCCATGGTCGTGGGCGGCGCCGGACAGCTGGTCGCGCGGGTGGTGACCAACCCGGCCCACATGAAACACATCGTCGAGGCCCTGGCGGACAACGTGAGGAAGTACGAGAGCGCCCACGGGCCCATAGAGCCGCGCAGGAAGGAAGCGTAGCCGAGGAGGTGCTGTGATGCTGGCGGTAGGTGACAGGGCGCCGCTGTTCGTGGCGCCCGGAAGCGGCGGTGACGTCGATCTCGGGGCGCTGCTCGAGTCGGGACCGGTAGTGCTCTACTTCTTCCCTCGGGCGCTGACCCCGGGGTGAACGGCGGAAGCGGTTGAGTTCAACCAACTGCTGCCTGAATTCGAGGCGCTGGGCGTGAAAGTCGTCGGCACCTCGGTGGACTCGGTGGCCCGGTTGCAGAAGTTCCGGGACAAATACGATCTGCGGTTCCCGTTCGCAAGCGACCAAGACAGGGCGATCGGGCAGGCCTTCGGGACGCTCAAGGGCGGACCGGAAAGCTCGCACGAGCGTGACACCGTCCTCGTCGGCAAGGACGGAGAGATTCTGTTAGCCTATCAACGGGTGGGCGCCAAAGGGCACGCGGCCACCGTGTTGAGTGACTCTAGGAGGCTGCGTGAGGAGGGTCGTATCTGAAATAGCCCGCCTGGGTGAAGGTGAAGGCGGCATGGTCCGCCGTCTGGGTTGGGTGATAGTAGCGGGTTTCGTTCTCTGTCTCGTGGGGGTGGCTCTGGTCTCTTCTCAGTCCGAGGCCTTGGCCAGGTCCGACGCTCTTCTGGGCCTCTCCGCTCAGGCTCTCGTCGATCCGGTGTCCGCGGATGTTCCTGCCTCGGTGCAGGCGGCCGGGGCGCCGGCCGACGTCTCGGCGACCGCCGGTGAGACGGGTGGAGGAAGCACGGAGGCCTCCGTCGCCGATGTCGTCCCCGTTCCCGCCGATGTGACGAAGACTCTCCCCGCCGTCGACGTGGACGTGGTGGTGTACGCCACTCAGACCTCCGGCCTGGCGGCCGTTCGCGAATTGGCGCTGGGAGCGCCTCACCTGCGGGTCGCCCTCATATCGTGCGGCAACCTGCTGGAGACCCCGCTGACGCAGGGTCTGAGCGTAGAGGACGTACGGAATGCCGGCCACGTCACGGGCGGCTTCTACGGTGAGTGGCGCCAGACGGTGACGCGCTACTACTCACTCTACGGGCTGAAGGCGGCCAACGGCACGGGCCGGTTCACGTACGAGCCCGAGGTGTCTGCGAAGATCCTGTGGTCGTACGTCTCCGGTTCGGCCTTGCCCAACGTGCAGTTCTACTCGGCCAAGCTGCTCGACGCGCACGACGGCTCCGGCGGCCGCTACGTGGACATCAGCGTGGAGGGGGCTGGCGATCTGAGGCTGAACACCAAGTACCTCATCGACGCCAGCGTGGAAGCCGACCTCGCTCGGATGCTGGGCGCCGACTACCGTATCGGACGCGCTGAGGACGTCTACAACGACGTCCTGGGCAACAAGCCCGCCTATCCGAGCTCGGAGAACGGGTGGGTCACCGCTCCTCAGCGGTTCTCGGCCTTACTGACCCTCCAGGTGCACTCCTCCGGGAAGGCCCCGCGCATCGCCGATCTCTGGCACCCCAACTACGACCCGGGTTCGTTTGCCGGCACCACCTTCGCATGGAAGAACGTCGCCGCTTTCGCGAACAGCTGGAGTATGAAGATCGCCGTTCTACCCAAGAACAAGCGCGAGCTGAACGAGACGTGGAGCGACCATCCGGACATCGGCTGGGCTTTCCAGTGGATCTTCGAGCCCGACAGCCGCGGCGACATACGCAAGCAGGTGCTGCAGTGGACCATCAACCGCGCCCGTTATCTGCAGGAGAACGGATACGCACGGGTGGGGATCGCGAGCATCCCGCAGAAGCTGTACGTGCGTGAGGGTCCCAGAGTGGTCGGCCTCGACACGTACACGGCCGACGATCTCCGCTCCGTCACGCTCCGTCAACCGGTGGCGGTCGGCTGTTACTGCGAGTATGACCGGCATGACGCCTTCTATCCCACCCATATCGAGACGACCCGCTACGTCTACATGCCTATGGAGGCCCTCATAGCCGCCGGCCACCCGGCCCTCTTGGTGTCAACGGCGGTCTCCACCGACAGCGCAGCCTACTGTTCGGCGGTGCGCATGGAGCACTGCAGGGCGAACATGGGCGCGGCCGCCGCCATGATGGTGATCACGGCCGCCGAGCTGGGTGTGGAGCTGAGCGACGTTCCGTACGAGACCGTGCGGTCGAAACTGATCAGCCGCGGTTACCAGATACCCCTGAGCTAGCCGAGGAAGCGCCACTCTTTGACGCGCCGTGCCGGGGTCGGCACGGCGCCCCACTCCGGCTCCGCTCACGGGCCGGCGCCATCGCACTTGCGCTCCCGGGCGCACATGTGAGACGGTTCATGCATTGACGCATCGTCTCGCTGCATAGCCGGGAAGAAGCGGGGCTTCGACGAGTGCACTGGGAGAGCCAAGGAGGTCTAGATGAAAGTCCTACTCGTGGGCGTGGGGGGCGTTGGTGAAGCCATCGCCGTCCTCAGCAAGGACAGACCGTGGGTGGAGAAGCTGGTGCTGGCCGACTACAACGTGGACCGTGCGAAGGAGGTATGGGCCAAAGCCGGGTCCCCGGCGCACATGCCGGTGGAGTCCCTCGATGCCGGCGACAAGGAACAGGTCGCCGCGCTGGCCCGCAAGCACGGGGTCGATCTGATCCACAACGCCGTGGACCCGGTGTTCAACGAGGCCATCTTCGACGCTGCCTTCGACGTCGGCTGCAATTACATGGATATGGCCATGACCTTGTCGACTCCCCATACCTCCGACCCGTACAACACGTGCGGCGTCAAGCTCGGCGATTACCAGTTCGAGCGGGCTGAGGCCTGGGCGAAGAAGGGGCTGTTGGCCTTCGTGGGCATGGGCGTGGAGCCCGGGATGGCCGACGTGTTCGCCAAGTACGCGGAGAAGAACCTCTTCGACGAGATCGAGGAGATCGGCGTGCGCGACGGCGCCAACCTGGAGGTGCGGGGCTACGACTTCGCTCCCAACTTCTCGATCTGGACCACCATCGAGGAGTGTCTCAACCCTCCGGTGGTATGGGAGGAAGGCAAGGGCTGGTGTACCACCGAACCGTTCTCTGACCCGGAGGTCTTCGAGTTTCCCGAAGGCATCGGGCCGGTGGAGTGCGTCAACGTGGAGCACGAAGAGGTGCTCCTGGTGCCGCGTTGGGTGAAGTGCAAGCGGGTCACCTTCAAGTACGGCCTGGGCGACGAGTTCATCGGCGTGCTCAAGACCATCAAGATGCTGGGCCTCGACAATCGCTTCCCCATCGACGTCAAGGGCGTCAAGGTGGCGCCGCGCGACGTGGTGGCGGCATGTCTGCCCGACCCTGCCCATCTGGGCGACCAGATGTTCGGCAAGACCTGCGCGGGCACCTGGGTCAAGGGCGTTAAGGACGGCAAGCCTCGGCAGGTGTACCTGTACCAGGTGGCCGACAACGAGACCTGTATGAAGAACTACGGCGTCCAGGCCGTGGTGTGGCAGACGGCCGTCAACCCGGTCATCGCGTGGGAACTGCTGCAGACAGGGGCCTGGAAGGGTGCAGGAGTGCTGGGGCCGGAGGCCTTCGATCCCGATCCGTTCGTGGCTTTGATGCCGGCCTATGATTTCCCCTTTGGGCTGAAGGAGATGACGGTCTGAGGTGCGCTGGAGTAAGCGTCGAGAGAAGCCGCTCTTTCGTACGCATCGATCGCCTTTCAACTCTCCCCAATGGGCGGTGGGGAGAGTCGTGCAAAGCGATGACCGGCTTTACCGGGTGACGCGCTGGGTGGAGTTGCGGCGCGTGCAACTCGATCGAGGGGGCTCGGTGGGTCATTGGGAAGTGTGGGGTGAGCAATTGAGCGATGATGAGATGCGCGAGGCTTTGCTGGAGGCGGTCGAGCGTATCAAGGACAGCGACGGTGCGGACAGTGATGAAGAACATCCCTAGTCCAGTATCTTGTGAGGGATATCGCCGCAAAGAAGGAGTTGAGAGCCGATGAGTCCCACAGAACCGGCCACGATCGACAAAAGGCGCGTTGCTGAGTTGACTGAGCGCGAGGAGAAGCGCCTCGAGCAAGAGACCCTCAAGTCGTACGAGATGTTCAAACGGGCGTCGAAGACGCTCGTCAACGGCGTCTCATCGACCTACCAGGCGCGCGATCCCTATCCCATCTACTTCACGCACGGCAAGGGTTCGAAGATCTACTCGATCGACGGGCACGAGATCTGCGATTTTCACAACGGTTTCGGCTGCATGGTGCAGGGGCATGCCCACCCGGCCATTGTGGAGACCATCAAGAAGCGGAGCGAACTGGGCACGCAATTCGCTCTGCCCACTGAAGACTCGTTCATAGTGGCCGAGCATCTGGCCAAGAACTTTCGGCTGCCCAGGTGGCGTTTTGTGAACTCCGGTTCCGAGGCCACTATGGATGCCATCCGCATCGCCCGTGCCTACACCGGGCGCGACCAGATAGTCAAGATCTTCGGCTCCTATCATGGCCACCATGACTACGTGATGGTGAGTCTGGGCGTGAAGGACTTCGGCGACGTCGGTCCTCGCGACAACTACAAATCGATCTCGTATGGGGCGGGCATCCCACAGTCGTCCATAGACATGACCACGGCCGTGCCCTTCAACGACGCCCCCATGATGGAGGCGCGCATCGAGCGGCTCGTCGAAGAGGGGCGCAAGCCGGCCTGCGTCATCATGGAAGCGGCCATGATGAACTTGGGCGTGGTGCTACCCGAGCCCGGATACCTGCAGGCCGTGCGCGAGATCACCAAGAAGCACGGCATCGTGCTCATCTTCGACGAGGTCAAGACCGGCATCTGCACCGCCGCGGGGGGTGCGGTCGAGCGCTTCGGCGTGGTGCCCGACATGGTCACGTTGGCCAAGGCGTTGGCCGGTGGACTACCTGCGGGCGCCATCGGCGGCACCGAGGAGGTCATGTCGGTTGTCGAGAGCGGCAAGGTCTACCAAGTGGGCACCTACAGCGGCAACCCGCTCTCCATGGCGACGGCGCGCACCAGCCTGGAGGAGGTCATGACCCCCGATGCCTACCAACATCTCAACTACCTGAACGACCGGCTCATACGCGAGATGGACGGCATCGCCGCCAAATACGGGTTCCCCGGCTATACGGTGGGCATCTCGTCCAAGGGGTGCTTCAACTTCGCCACCGGCAAGATCACCGACTACGAGTCGTTCATCAAGTATCAGGACGTGGAGCTCTGCTACCTCGCCTGGCTTTACAACATGAACCGCGGGGTGATCATCGCTCCGGGGCGCGAGGAGGAGTGGACTCTCTCGGTGCAGCACACCGATGAAGACATCGACCAGTATGTCGGCGCCTTCGAGAGCATGGTGAAAGAAGTCCTGGCCTGATGGATATCATGGCTCGCGACCAGGCCTAGAGGTGCCAGTCTCCCGCGGCTTCGGGTTGGTAGATGATCCGAGAGATCTTCAGCCTTCGAGTGCCCGCCGGGACCTTCCACTCGAAGGTGTCGCCTACCCGGTAACCGAGCATCGCTGTGCCGATAGGAGCCAGCACGGATACTTTTGCCTGTTCGACATCCGCTTCGTCGGGAAACACGAGGGTGCGGATCTCCTTGGCCCCGGTATCGAGGTCGAGCAGCTCGACCGTGGAGCGCATCGTCACCACATCGGCCGGGACCGCGCTGGGTTCGACTACCGCCGCCTTCTCCAGTTCGCCCTGCAGCTTCCGCAGGTACGCGGAGCTGCCCTCACTCGCTCTCTGTTGGGTCACGAGCTTGCGGAGACGCTCGAGATCCTGCTCGGTGATGTAGATGGCTCTCTGCTCCATGCCGTCGACTCTCCTTCTGAGGTGACAAAAGCCGCCCGCGCGGCGGCTCGGTGAGGACCCTGTAGGGTATGCTTGATATATTGTAAGTATAACCGAGTAGCACGTGAGCGAGGTGGGGGCCGTGGAGAAGAACGTCGGCAGGATCACCGTGGAATGCATCATCGGTGATATCACCCGGCAGGCCGGGTTCGATGCCGTTGTGAATGCGGCCAACGCTGAACTGCTCCCCGGGGGCGGCGTCGCCGGCGCCATCCACAGGGTGGCGGGGCCCGGCCTCGAGGAGGAGTGCAGGCCGCTCGCGCCCATCAAGCCCGGGCAGGCGGTGATCACAGGGGGATACGATCTCCCCAACCCGTACGTGATCCACTGCCTCGGCCCCATGTATGGATTGGACGAACCCTCCGACGCTCTACTCGCCGACTGTTACCGCAACGCGCTCCGGCTCGCCGACCAGCGGGGGCTTGTCTCCGTCGCCTTTCCCGCCATCTCAACGGGTAGCTTCGGATATCCGCTCACAGAGGCGGCCGAAGTCGCTATGGGTGCAGTAGCGCGAGCGGCGGAGTCTCTCAAATCGGTGGGGATCGTGCGGTTCGTCCTTCGGGACGAAGAAGCGATCCGTGTTCACGAAAAGGCTTTGGAGGCAGAGTGGAAGCGATACTGACACGCCAGAACATCCGCAAGTACACAGACCAACCCGTCTCAGACGATCTCGTCACCCAGGTGCTCAGAGCGGCGATGGCCGCGCCTTCGGCGGGCAATCAGCAACCGTGGCAGTTCATCGTGGTGCGCGACCGGGATTCGCTGGAGGCCATCTCGACTGCCTCTCCTTACTCGGAGATGGCTCGCGATGCGCAGGTGGCCGTAGTCGTCTGCGGAGACTTGACGCGCGAAGAGCGTTCCGGCTACTGGATGCTGGACTGCGCGGCGGCCACCGAGAACCTTCTTGTGGCCGCCAACTCCCTTGGACTCGGCGCCCTGTGGCTGTACTTCTACCCCCGTCACGAGAGGATCGATGCTCTGAGGGCGCTCTTGGATCTCCCCCAACAGATCATCCCGTTTGCGGTGGTGCCCATCGGCTATCCGGCTGAGGACCCAGCGCAGGTCGACCCCTTCCGGCCGGAGCTCGTCCACTTCGAGCGCTGGTAGGAGCGGCGGTGAAGACCTCGCTGGGCGCGCGCCCCGTCGTCTATCCCACCCCTGTCTTCGCCGTCGGCTCGTACGACGCCGGCGGCCGGCCGAACGTGATGGCGGTGGCATGGGGAGGAGTCTGCTGCTCGAAGCCGCCCTGTTTGTCGATCGCGCTGCGCAAGGCTACCTACACGTACGGCAACCTTGTGGAGCGCAAGGCCTTCACGGTGAGCATCCCGTCGATAGATCACGTGGCCGCGACCGATTACTTCGGCATCGTCTCGGGGCGCGACGAGGACAAGTTCGAGGCGGCCGGTCTCACTCCGGTGCGCTCCGACCTGGTGGATGCGCCGTACGTGGGGGAGTTCCCCTTGGTCCTCGAATGCAAGGTCGTGCACGTGGCCGAGCTCGGCCTGCACACACTCTTCGTGGGCGAGATCTTGGATGTCAAGATCGAGCAGGAGTGCCTGGACGCCGATGGAAAGCCCCAAGCGGAGCTCTTGCGACCGTTCATGTGGACCCCGGGTGAGAACGAGTACTACGGGGTGGGTGAGAGATTGGGCCGGGGCTTCTCGGTGGGGAAGAGCCTCCAGCGCAAGAGCGGCGGATAGCTTAGGTGCCGGTCGGAGCCGTCTCGAGGTAGATCTGTATGCGGTCGCGGCCGAGGCGTTTCGCCTCGTACATCGCCTGGTCGGCCTTCGGACGAGAGCCTCTTTACTTCGAGACGGTCCAGACGGCCTCGCCTGACGCACGGCTGTCCTTGAAGACGAGGTCTCCTTCCATCTCCAGATCACCGCCCGACCCGCTCACCGTTGCGGTCGCCTTGTCTCCCGATGACTCTGATTTGAGCGTGAGCTTGTCGTCTGATTCCGAGTAGCCGACCGACATAGTGTCTTCGAGGTCGTCGAGGCTCGGATCTATCGCCGACATCTCTATGGTCATGACTGCCGAGTTGTTGTCGCCCAACCCCTTTATGTACAGGGTCATGGGGATCTCTTCGTCCAGAATCTGGTCGCGCAGGTCCTCGGTCGCGTCGGTCGGCTCGTCGAGGTCGAGCGACTCGTACGTGATGGTGCCGTTCCAGTACCCATAGTAGTCGTCCGGCAACGGATCTCCGCCCCCGTCCTTGTTGTAGAAGAAGCCGAAGTAAACTCCCAGAGCGATGCCCACGAGGATGAGCCCGATGAGCGGCCCCAACCAATACCACAACTTGGATCGCTTGCCGGCAGGAGCCGGATAGGCGCCCGGCGCCGCCTGGGCGGGTTGCTGGTAGGCCTGCTGTTGATAGGCCGGTTGCTGATAAGCGGGCTGTTGATACGGCGCCGGCTGCGCAGCCGCCGGCTCTGCTGCCGGAGGAGGCGCAGCGGCAGGGAAGAGGCCCTGGATCTGTGAGGCCGGAGTCCACTGCGGCAGCGCCGGGTGCCACACCATATCCGTGGGCTGCAGCGAACCGGAGAGACGCGTAGAGTACAGTTGCTCCCACGTGAGCGGGCCCACCTGTTGCTCGGCTCCCGCGCCGCCGGGCAGGTAGTACCAGCCGTTGGACATGGCCTCAGCCATCGCTATCTCCTCTCGAGTCGCCCTGTCTTTTACTCCGTGGTGCTCGATCTCAGTTTAGTCCGAGACCTTCTCGGCCTTCCACTCCGCCTTGCCCGAGACCCCATAGTCATCGAAGCTCAGGGAGCCCTCCCAGACGAGCGTGTCTCCCTTCTCGGTCACCTTACCATCGACGTCGGCTCCTGACTCATCGGAGTCGAACGTCATCTTGCCGTCTGCGTAGGTGAAGTAGACATACTGGTCGTCGGTACCGAAGTCGTCATCGACCACGCTCAGGTCGAAGGTCATCGTGGCTTCGCCCGCTCCGTCTGCGTCAACGGTGACGTCCATGGTCAGGGGCAGCTTCTTGTCGATGACCTGCTTGGCGAGATCCATGTCCTCACCCGAGGCCCCTTCGAGCTCCAGCGATGTATAGGTGAAAGTGCCGTCCCAGATGCCTTCCAAGTCCGCCGCGGTGATGTCCTTTGAACCCGTCTCCGCCTTGTTGTAGAAGACGCCGAAGTAGACGCCAAGGCCGGCTCCTACGATCACGAGTGCTATGAGGGGGGCCAGCCAGACGAGTAGAGAACGCTTCGGCCCGGCCGGTCGATAGGCGGTCTGCTGATAGGGCTGCTGGTACTGGACGCCCTGGTAGGCCGGGGGAGCGGGGAAGAGCCCGGGCACCTGAGCCGCCGGCGTCCACTGGGGCAGTGTCGGGTGCCACACCATGTCGGTGGGCCGGATGGAGCCGGTAGAGCACAGGCCATACAGCTGATCCCAGGTGAGAGGCCCCGCTTGTTGATTGCCGCCTTGCAGGTAGTACCAGCCGGTGGCCGTGGGTTCAGTCATATCGCCTCCTCATGAGCAACGTCGGCATGTTATCTGCGATCTCGATACCGAAAGACCATCTTCTGCCCCTCGATGACCCAGAGGATCGCCGAGCTGATGGCGAAGGCGATACCCATTTCCGCGGCGGTAAGGGCCTGGGTGCCGAACACATCCTGCAGGAACGGCACATAGATCAGTGCGAATTGCAGCAGAAGGGTGACGAGCACCGCCCCGTACAAGAGCGGGTTCGTGCGAGGCGAGGTCGTGAAGATCGATTCCCTCTCCATACGGATGGCCATCACGTGGAACATCTGGGAGATGGTCATCACGGTGAACAGCATAGTCTGCCAAGACTCATTCCCGGCCCGCCAGTAGAACCAGCCGGTGAAGAGGGCGATGATGCCCATCAGTGGGCCGGCCCAGAGGATATGGGTCCCCAGGCCGCGCGCGAAGACGCTCTCGCTTGGCGGGTGAGGTGGCCGGCGCATCACGTTGCGTTCGGGCGGCTCGAAGCCCAGGGCAAGGCCGGGCAGGCCGTCGGTGACCAGGTTCATCCAAAGGATCTGAAGGGGCAGGAGGGGCAGAGGCATACCCAAGAACGGTGCGAAGAGCATCACGGCCAGCTCACCGACGTTGGTGGCCATGAGGTACTTGATGAATTTGCGGATGTTGTCGTAGATGACGCGGCCCTCTTTGACCGCGGCCACTATGGTGGCGAAGTTGTCGTCGAGCAAGACCATGTCGGCGGCTTCCTTGGCAACGTCGGTGCCGGTGATGCCCATCGCGACGCCGATATCGGCCTTGCGAAGAGCAGGCGCGTCGTTGACGCCGTCCCCGGTCATGGCGACGATGTGCCCTTGGTCTTGGAGGGCTTCGACTATGTTCAGCTTCTGCTCCGGGGCCACCCGGGCGTAGACCGATACCTCCTGCACCGCCGAACGCATCTCCTCGGGAGAGAGACGTTCGAGGTCGACGCCGCTGAGCACCTTGACCGCATCCGGACCCGAGCTCTGCTCCGGGACGATGCCCACCTTGCCGGCGATGCTGGCCGCGGTCAGAGGCTGATCTCCGGTGATCATGGCCGGCCGGATGCCCGCTGAGACAGCCGTCAGGACGGCGTCCCGCGCTTCCGGCCGCGCCGGGTCGATCATGCCTATGAGCCCGACAAGGATGAGGTCTTTCTCCCAGTTCTCGCTGGGGCCGCTCTTGGCGGCCTCGTCGAGAGGCCGGAACCCCAAGGCGAGAACGCGCATCCCTTGGGCTGCCAGGAGGTCGTTGGACTTGGCGATCCGTGCTTGGGTGGGCCCGTCCAAAGGCAGGACAGCGCGACCGTCCCAGACGCTTCGGCAGATCTTGAGCAAGGAGTCGAGGGCTCCCTTGGTGAACGCCACGTAGGGCGCGTTCTCCTGGGCAAGATAGTCGCTCAGCTCCTCGAGGCCGAACACCGGTTCGGCAGGTAGGCTGTGGAGCGTGGTCATGAGTTTCCGGTCGGACTCGAAGGGTATCTCGCCGACGCGCGGGAAAGACCCTTCCAAAGCGGGTTTCAGTAGACCCAGCTGAGCTCCCGCGATGATCAGGGCCCCCTCGGTGGGATCTCCTATGGCCCTGAGTTGTGATTCGGCGCACGTTGTGGCAGTCGAGGCATCTCCGGGGACAAGCTGGAGGCTCTCCTTCGCATCGGGGTCACAGTCGGTTTCCACGGTAGTACTCGCCAGGACGGAGTCGTTGCACAAGGTGCCGCCTGCAGCGAGAAGGGCGATAGAGGGCTTATCTTGGAGCAGCTCGGCCGCCGCTCCGGCGTTCACAGCCGCCAAGGGCGCCGAGTGTCCGTGCTTCATGGCTTGGTGTAGATCGACTTCATCGCCCACCACGTCCAGGATGACGACGGTCATCCGGTTCTCAGTGAGCGTGCCCGTCTTGTCGGAGCAGATGACCGTCACCGAACCGAGAGTCTCCACCGCGGGAAGCTTGCGGATGAGGGCGTGGCGGCGCAGCATGCGTTGCGCTCCCAGAGAGAGCGAGATGGTGACGATGGCGGGCAGCCCCTCGGGTACCGCGGCCACTGCCATGCTGATGGCTGTGAGGAACATGATGCGGGCGCCCTCTCCGCGTATGAGGCCTTGCGCGAAGATGATCGCCACCAGGATTAGCGCGGCCACGGCCAGCCATTTGCCTAGTTGACCCAGGCGCTTCTGCAGCGGAGTGGGTTCCTGTTCGAGGCCTTGGATCATCCCGGCGATCCTGCCCAGCTCAGTGTTCATACCTGTGGCGACCACCAACGCTTCCGCCCGGCCATAGGTGGCAGCGGTGCCCATGAAGAGCATGTTCAGACGGTCGGCGAGCGGGACCTCGGGCTGATCCAGAGCCTCGACGCTCTTCTCGACGGCCTCGGATTCGCCGGTGAGGGCGGCCTCCTGGACGCGCAGGCTGGCCGACTCGATGAGGCGGGAGTCGGCGGGTATGACGTTGCCGGCCTCGATCAGGACGATATCTCCGGGCACGAGTTCGCTCCCGGGGATCTCTTGGACTTTGCCGTCACGCCGCACGCGCACGGAGGGCGCCGCCATCTTGCGTAGAGCCGCCATCGTCTGTTCGGCGCGGTACTCCTGGCGGAAGCCCAAGAGGGCGTTCAATATGACTATGGCCACGATCGCGATGGCGTCTTCGTAATCACCGAGGGCTGCCGACGCTATGGCGGCGATGATGAGGATGACTATGAGGATGGAGGTGAACTGTTCAAAGAGGATGCGCCACTTGCTCTTCAGGCCCTTTTGCGCCAGTTCGTTGGGTCCGTGCTCGTCCAGCCGTGCGGAGGCCTCTTCTGACGTCAGGCCACGGGGGGTGCTCCCCGTTTCTTGCAGGGCTTCATCCGCGGTAAGACGGTGCCAGTCTGTCAATTCCGCATCCTTCTACGTGAGTCGTTTGCCTTCCGCTTGCCCCCGAACCGTTTTGAGAACAGGGTCTCCGATTCTGCCGTGCCTACGAGAAGCAGGGATGTCGATTGGTCAAGAACGGTCTCAGGGCTCAGATCGAGGACGATTTTAGCGTGACTTTGCCGTATCGCCACCACGGTGGCGCCGGTGAGAGAGCGGAGGCGCGCTTCCGTCAACGTCTTGCCGTGAAGGATCTGGGGGACTCGCTTCCAGAAGATGTGGACTCCTTCGCTGAGAAAGACGTTCTGGCGGCCCGCCACGATGTTGGTGAGGATGCTGGCTCCCACCGACGAGTGAGACACCACGAAATCCGCCCCGGCCGCGTAGAGCTCGTCCACGTTTTCCTCGCGGTTGGCCCGGGCGGCGATGCGGACATGGGGGTTGAGGTGCCTGCTGGCCAGCGTGAGGAACACGTTGGTCCCGTCGTCGTTGGTGGTCACGATGAGCCCTCTGGCACGTTCGATGCCCGCCCGCATCAGCACTTCGTGCTCGCTGGCGTCACCCTGGATGAGCTCCGGCTCGTCGTCGTCGGGCACAGCGTCGCGATCGACGATCGTGTGCCGCACTCCCCGGCGGCGCAGGAACGCCGCGGCCGACGAGCCGACAGTGCCGTGACCGAGGACTATCACGAAGTCGCTCTCGGTGTGTTGGCCTATCATCTCCTCGAGAGAGGTCAAGCCGGCTTCTGTGCCGACGAGCAGCATGATCATGCCGTCGGTGATCGTCTTTTCAGGCTCAGGCAGGGAGAAGCGCCCGCGCTCCCAGAGACCTATCACGGAGATGCCGGTCTTCTCGCGGATGTTGGTGCTTCTGATGCTCAGCCCGACCAGTGGAGTGCCGTGCGTGGGTATCTCGGCGAAGAGCAGGTCGCCCAGAGAATCGACTACGTGGCCCATAGCGCCCCGCGTGGTGGCCCTCACGGCCAGATAGTTGCCAAGGGTCTCGCGCAGCGGCACCACGTGGCGCGCGCCCGCCACGGTCATCAGTTCTTTGCGCTCCGGCTGGGTGACCACGGCGGCAACAGGTGTGGAGCAGAGCGAGGCTACGGTGAGCGCCAGGTTGACGTTGTCGGGATCGCTCATGTTGGCGATCACCAGACGGGCGGTCTCGACCCGGGCCCGTGTGAGCGTCTGGGCGTCGGTGGGCACGCCAAGGAGAGCGCTCGCCCCTGCCTCCTCGAGGCGGCGGACTTCTTCCACATCGGGCTCGATCGTCACGTAGGCTGTGTCGGATGCCACGAGGCTCCGAGCCAGGGTCTCGGTGACGGGGTCCCAACCACAGATCACTACGTGCTCTTTCAGGCCACGCTTCAGCCGGGTTCGGGGCCGGTAGCGCAGCAGGTTCTCGAGCCAGGGCGCGAAGACCACGCTGATGATGCCGAAGGGTAGAAGGATCAGAAGGAAGATGAAACCCGACAGGGTGACCCACGCTGAGAACAGCTTCCCGGCGTGCGACAAGAAGGTGATGTCGCCATAGCCGAGCGTGGTCATCGTGGTGATGGTCCAGTACAGCCCGTTGATGAACGAATGGTCTGGGTCGGACTCGTACGTGGCCATCAGGTACTGGAACACCCGGGCGTGTACCGCGATGACGACAGCGAGGAACACGACGTAGCCGATCAGGACGATTACGTTCCGCCCTGACCTACCCCTGGGTATATATCCGAGGTCCGAGACGATAGGTCGCAACGAAGGGACCCCCTTGGTCGATCTCAAGACTAGCATGCGGCATCTTCGACCGCCTGTGCGTGCTGTGTCTTGGTATTCTTCAGGTGTGAGATTGCGCACGAGCGGTGCCGGGTCGGGAGCGGGGCCCCAACCACAAGGAGGAGAGACATGAGCGGTTCGAAACACTACAGCGCCGAGCAGGCCAAGGACGTGGGGGACAAGCTGGGCATCGATTGGAAAGACTTCGATGTGGAGCAGTTCCGCATGGGCATGGATGTGGAACTCGAGCACGGAGCGCACGATCCCGAGACCAACGTGACCGACGACGACGCGCTCATGACCGGCAAGATCGCCTGGGCGCACCTGAAGGAGTTCCCCGACTACTACGACCGTCTCGAGGCCATGGAAGAAGAGGCCGAAGCATACTGGGAAGCCAAGAACGGCAAGTAGACGCTACGGGGGACCGATAGGAGCGGCAGATGATCGTCACTACCAAGCAGCTCTTCGAAGTGGCTTACGGCAAGTTCGCCGTAGGCGCCTACAACATCAACAACATGGAACAGACCTTGGGACTCTTTCGGGGCAACCTCGACTCCCAGGCGCCCTTCATCATCCAGATATCCAAGGGCGCCCGTTCCTATGCCGACAAGCGCATGCTCGAGGCCATGATCAAGGCGGCCGACCAGATCTTCCCCGAAGCGATCTTCGCCGTGCACCTCGATCACGGCGACCTGGCTGCCGCGCTCGATTGTGTGGAGAGCAGCTTCTACTCCTCGGTGATGATCGACGCGTCGCACGAGCCGCTTGAGGAGAACATCCGCATCACCCGGCAGGTCGTCGAGGCCGCGCATGCGAAGGGCATATCGGTGGAAGCGGAATTGGGACAGCTCGGTGGGGTGGAGGAGCACGTCCAGGTGGATGAGAAGAATGCCTGCCTCACCGATCCGGCCGAAGCAGAGGTGTTCGTGCGTGAGTCGGGGTGCGACAGCCTGGCGGTCGCCATCGGGACGAGCCACGGGGCGTACAAGTTCAGCGGGCACCAGGGGCTACACCTCGACGTGGCTGCCGAGATCCAGAAGCGTCTGCCCGGGTTCCCTCTGGTGATGCACGGGTCTTCGTCGGTGCCGCAGGAAGAGGTGGCCCGCATCAACGCGGCGGGTGGAGGTCTGAAGGGCGCCAAAGGCGTGGACGAGGAGGAGTTCGCGAAGGCCGTCCCTCTGGGCGTCACAAAGGTGAATATCGATACCGACGGCCGCTTGGTGTGGACCCGGGTGCACCGGGAGTTCTTCCGAGACAATCCTGAGAAGTTCGACCTGCGCGACCCGGGCAAGGTCTTCATAGCCGAATACGCGCAGTTCATCGCCCATAAGAACGAGAAGCTGCAGTCGGCCGGCACGTTGGAGATGGTGCGCCAAGCGTTGACGGGATAGCGGCCGTTCGCTCTCCAGCCGCCGCGGCCGTCCGGCGGGAGCGGCGGCGGCCGACGGGTCGCGCTTCATGCATAGCCCTGCATAGGCCTTGAGTGGTGGTGCAGGGCTTGAGTGTGGTATTTTCTTGACGCATCAGACCGGCGGAGAGTAGAACGTCCACCGGCCGCATCCGGAGGCCGGCAGCGACACTTGCGGAGTGTGCGCCGGCCCGTATTGTATCTGGGGGCGAATACAACCGCTGGTCAAGATAAAAGGAGAGGACATGGCGGCTGGAATAGAGGCGATCAAGAACCGAGAACTGCTTGCCTGGCTGAAAGACGTGGTCGAGCTGTGCAAGCCCGACGACGTGTACATATGCGACGGCTCTGCGGAGGAGTATGCGTACATAGTCGAGCTCGGAGCGAAACACGGTACGTTCACTCGGCTGAATGAGGACCTCAGGCCGAACTGTGTCCTGACCAGGTCTCACCCGAGTGACGTGGCCCGGGTGGAAGACCGCACCTTCATCTGCACCAAAGAGCAGATAGAGGCCGGTCCCACCAACAACTGGGTCGAAGCAAGTGAGATGAAGAAGACGTTGCGCGAGAAGTATCGCGACTGCATGACGGGCCGTACGATGTTCGTGATCCCCTTCTCGATGGGACCCGTCGGCTCGCCGTTTTCGAAGATCGGCATCGAGGTGACCGATTCCGCTTACGTCGTCGCGAACATGATGATCATGACGCGGGTGGGGACCAAGGTCCTCGAAGCCCTCGGCACCGATGGTGAGTACATACCCTGTCTGCATTCAGTGGGCGCTCCCTTGCAGCCTTCCCAGGAAGACGTGCCGTGGCCCTGTGAGAACGATCCCGCCAACAAATACATCACACATTTTCCCGAAGACCCCTCCATCTGGTCGTACGGCTCGGGTTATGGCGGCAACGCGCTTCTGGGCAAGAAATGCCTGGCTCTGCGCATAGCCTCGGCTCTGGCCCGCAAAGAGGGTTGGCTGGCCGAGCACATGCTGATCCTCTGCTTGACGTCGCCCGAAGGAAAGAAGCACTACATCACCGGAGCGTTCCCCAGCGCTTGCGGCAAGACCAATCTGGCCATGATGCAGCCCACGCTGCCCGGCTGGAAGGTCACCTGCCTGGGCGACGACATCGCATGGATGCATATCGGCGAGGACGGCAGGCTGTACGCCATGAACCCCGAGACGGGGTTCTTCGGTGTGGCTCCGGGGACGTCCTTTCAGTCGAACCCCAATGCCATGGAGACCTTCACCCGCAACAGCATCTTCACCAACGCGGGCCTCACCGACGATGGTGACATCTGGTGGGAAGACATGGGGATCGATCCCCCGGCTCACCTCATCGATTGGGAAGCCAAGGATTGGACTCCGGATTCGGGACGCAAGGCGGCTCATCCGAATGCGCGTTTCACCTCTCCTGCAGAGCAGTGCCCGGTCATCGACCCAGACTGGGAGAAGCCCGGGGGTGTGCCCATCTCGGCCATTCTCTTCGGGGGCCGGCGGGCGAGCACGGTGCCTTTGGTGTATGAGTCGCTCAGCTGGGAGCACGGCGTGTTCATGGGCTCGGCGGCCGGATCGGAGACTACCGCGGCCAACCTGAGCAAGACCGGCGTGCTGCGGCACGACCCCTTCGCGATGTTGCCCTTCTGTGGATACAACATGGGCGACTACTTCGCTCATTGGCTCTCCATGGCCAAGCGCACCGACCCGTCCAAGTTGCCTCGCGTGTTCTTCGTCAATTGGTTCCGCAAGGGTGATGACGGTCACTTCCTGTGGCCGGGCTACGGTGAGAACAGCCGGGTGCTCAAATGGATCTTCGAGAGGGTCGAAGGTGGGGGACAGGCCGTTGAGACCCCCATCGGGGCTATGCCGACCCCCGAGGCTATCGACCTGTCGGGGATCGACGTGCCGGCCGAGGATCTCAAGACCCTCCTCGCGGTCGATGTGGAGGCGTGGAAGGCAGAGGCCGCCAATCTCTCCGAGTACTACGATGGGTTCGGCGAAAGACTCCCCGCGGCTCTCCGCGATCAATTGAGAGCGTTGCAGGATCGTCTAGACGGGAGGTGAGCGATGACCGCATCGGCCGCCGAACTGAATCCCCTCGCCGCCGAGCTGAACCAGGCCATACGGCAGGAAGCGCCCGCGGTGATGCGGATGCTCTCGGAGCTGGGCAAGAAGCTGTACTTCCCCAAGGGGATACTCACGCAGTCCGCCGAGGCGAACCAGAAGGCCACTCGATATAACGCCACCATAGGTGAGGCGCGGGAGCTGCACCAACCGATGGGGCTCCCCGCCATCACGCGGCACCTGAGCGACCTGAAGCCCGACCAAGCTCTCCCGTACGCGCCGTCGGCGGGCCGGGCCGATCTGCGGAAGGCGTGGCTGGAAGAGATCAAAGAGAAGAATCCGTCTCTGGGCGATACTCCTACGAGCCTGCCTGCGGTCACGAGTGGGGTCACTCATGGGCTGAGCACCATCGCCGACATGTTCGTGGACGAGGGAGACGTCTTGTTTCTCCCCGACCAGGTGTGGGGCAACTACAAGCTCGTCTTTGGCGTGAAGCGCGGTGCGCGCACGGTGAACTACCATCTCTACGATGAGAACGGGGCTTTCGACCTGCACGGGCTCCGCAGCCTGCTCAAGGATCACGCGAGCATCGGCAAGATCATCGTGCTCTTGAACTTCCCCAACAACCCCACGGGCTACTCAGTCACGCCGGCCGAGGCCGACGGCATCCGCGACATCCTTGTGGAGATCGCATCGCAGGATTGTGACGTGGTGGCCCTGTGCGACGACGCCTATTTTGGGCTGTTCTACAGCGCTGAAGCTCTCAAAGAGTCGGTGTTCACGCGACTTGCCGACGCCCACCCGAACATCCTCGCGGTGAAGCTCGATGGCGCATCCAAGGAGGACTACGCGTGGGGTCTGCGTGTGGGTTTCATCACCTACGCCATAGCCGGGGGCGCCGGCGCCTACGAAGCCCTTGAGAAAAAGACAGGCGGTTGCATCCGGGGGACCATCAGCAACTCTCCCAATCTGTCTCAGTCGTTGGTACTCCGTGCGATGTCCGATCCGGACTACCGGGCCCAGAAGGCCGAGAAACACGCCATCTTGAGCCGCCGGGCGGCGAAGGTCAAAGAGATCCTTGCGCAACCCAGGTTCGCCGAAGCATGGACCATGTACCCGTTCAACGCCGGCTATTTCATGTGCGTGCGCCTAAACGACCTCGACGCCGAGGAGTACCGGGTGCGTCTGCTGAACGACTACGGGGTGGGCGTGATCTCCACCAGCGAGACCGACATCCGGGTGGCCTTGTCGTGTGTGGACGAGCAGGATCTGCCCGACCTGTTCGACGTGATGCTCGAATGTGCCTTGGAGATGAAGAAGGGGTAGCGACCGAAGAGGTGGCACTACGGCCACGGTGTGGTTGCGGTTCTACGCTGAGCTGGGGGATCTCCTAGCCAAAGAGCGCCGGGGGCGAGAGTTCGAGCATATCTGCGCGGCCGGAGGGTCCGTCAAAGACGTGATCGAAGGTCTTGGGGTCCCGCACACGGAAGTCGACCTCATCCTGGTGAACGGACGTTCCGTCGACTTCGGTCACCACGTGCAGGACGGCGACCGGGTGAGCGTGTACCCGGTCTTCGAGGCGCTGGACATCTCGCCGGTCTTGGCGTTGCGTCCTGAGCCGCTCCGAGTGTCACGCTTCATCGTCGATGTCCATCTCGGCCGGCTCGCGAGATATCTGCGGCTTGCGGGTTTCGATACTCTCTACCGTAACGACTGGGACGATGAAGAACTGGCGCAGCTTTCTGTGGGCGAGCGGCGCATTCTGCTCACGCGCGATCGCGGGCTTCTGATGCGCTCGGTAGTGACCCACGGGTATCTGGTGCGAGACAACCGGCCGCGCCCGCAGTTGAAGGAAGTCCTGGAGCGCTTCGACCTCTGGGGCGCGGTGGCGCCGTTCACCCGCTGCTCGGTGTGCAACGGCCTGGTCAGACCGGTGCCCAAGGCTGAGGTGGCGGTTGGCCTTCCCGAGCGGACGGCGGAGCACTACCAGGAGTTCTGGCGCTGTACCGGCTGTGGACGCGTGTATTGGCAGGGCGCGCACTACCGGTCGTTGTCGACGCTCTTCTCCCGGCCCGGGTCTCCGTCGTCGTCCGGATGAGGCAGGCCCAGCCGCCATCGAGAGAAGAGCGGCACGCCTATGAGGGCCAGCACGCCCATGCTCAGGATGCCCATGGAGGTCGCGGTTTCCCCGCCGGCCGCTTCGGCAAGAGGCGACAGGGCTGCGCCCAGTCCCTGGGAGGTGCGCTGTACGGCCCCGAACAGACCGAACCCCAAGGCTTGATAGTCGGAGTGGAAGGTCTGAGCGAAGGCTCCGCGCACGGTGGGGACGATAGCTCCCGAGACGAGACCATGCAGGGCGCCGCAGACCACCACCAGCCACAGGCTGGTGGCCACACTGAAGACGGCCGCGTTCAGCCCGAAGACGACCAGCCCGATGAGGATGATGCGTCTCACCAAGGGGCCGTCCGGCTTGAGGAAGGCGACGATTCCCGCCCCCACTGCCGACATGATCACCACCACCCCGGAGATGGCGAGGAGGCGGACCCCTTCGAACCCCGTGATCCTCTGTACGTAGAGGGGCAGGTAGATGGTGAGGCCCATGACCGAGGAGTTCAACATGAAGTACCCGGCCAAGAACCATCCCGCCCTGTATTGCCGGGACGACTGCTTCCAAAGGACCTTCATCCTTTGATGGAGGGTGCCCGGCGGCATGGTCACGGCATCGCCCTTCTTTTGCCACATGGCGTCCGTGAGCATGCTCGGTATCGCGCTGGCGACGAAAATGAGGCCGGCAGGGATGAGGGCGTATTGACGTCCTGAGACCCCCGGTATCAACTGCCCCGAAGCCAGTAGTTCGCAGATGCCCACCCCTACCGCGCCGCCGACGAAGCTGAGCGACAGACCGAGTGAGGAGACACTGACTATATTGGCCTCACCGGCAGCACGCAGCATGGAGGCGTTGTAGATGAGGCTGGAGAGTTGGAAGAGGTAGTTCGCTGCGCCGGCGACGACCAGGATGGTGGCGAGGGCAGCGGTGCCGGTGTGGGGCAACACGCTTGGCAGCATGAGCAGGAGGGCCGAGCAGATGACCGCCCGCACGAACCACCGCCGGCGTTTTTGCCTTTCGTCGGCGTAGACGCCTATGTACGGCCCGCTTAGGCCGATGGCCCACGACGAGACGGCCGACACCAGTCCGAATATCCACGCCGGGACGCCGAGGTCGGTGACTACCCAGATGGTGAAGTAGAGAGGAATGGCGAACTCGACCGCGGTGTTACCCAGGTCGTAGGCGTACCAAGCCTGCCGGGTGCGTCTGCCGGTGGTACCGCCGTCTATCGCCGGGTCTGTGTACATCGGGGCTTAGTGTACTATGAGTGCTTCCGGACACCAGGACGGTGGTCTCTTCGAGGTGACGGTGGGCGATATCAACACGAGGAGCAGCGGGTCGAACGATCCGACACAGCCTCTCTTTCACGAGGCACAGCACCTCAAACAGTGGGTGTTCATGATCCCCGTCGTCGCCGTGGTCGCGGTCGTGTGGTGGCAGTTCGTCCAGCAGGTGATCCTAGACAACCCACAGGGCCGGGAACCCATACCCGACTGGCTGGCCTTGGTCTTCACCATCGTCTTTGGCATCGGGCTTCCGGTGTTTGCCGCAAGGATGCGCTTGATCACCGAGGTGCGCCCGGGGTCGGTGACCGTGAATCTGACACCCTTCCGAAGCCGGACCATCGCGGCCGAGGAGATCTGGAAGGCGGAGGTGCGGGAGTACTCCGCGATCGGGGAGTACGGAGGCTGGGGAATCAAGACCAGCCGCCGGAATGGCCGTGCCTACGTCGCCCATGGCGACAAAGGGGTCCAGCTCGTCCTGGCTACGAAGGAGTTGGTGCTCATCGGTTCTCAGCGTCCCGAAGAGCTGCTGTCCGCCCTTCAGTCGGCAGGCGCCGACCTCGAGCGTTACGACGCGCGGATCGCCGAGGCGACCGTGCCGGTCGAGGATCACGGCGCCGAAGAGCACGACGCCAAAGAGCACGACGCCAAAGAGCACGGCGCCGAAGAGCACGGCGCCGATGCCGAAGACGAGGTCCACCTATGAGGATCGTGGTCGCATTGGGCGGCAACGCGCTCCTCAAGAGGGGGCAGCCGCTCACGGTGGGTAATCAGCGGGAGAACGTCAAGGCCGCCGCCCGCGCGCTTGCGCCGCTGGCGCGCGAACACAGCCTGGTGGTCACGCACGGCAACGGTCCGCAGGTGGGCCTGCTTGCTCTCGAAGCGGCCGCCTACACGGGGGTCGAACCGTACACCCTCGACGTGTTGGGCGCAGAGTCTGAGGGCATGATCGGTTACATGATCGAGCAGGAACTGGGTAACATGCTGCCCGAGGACGTTCCGTTCGCCACTATCCTCACCCAGGTGGAGGTCGACCCTGCCGACCCGGCGTTTGAGCACCCTACCAAGCCTATAGGTCCGCAGTATCCTCGGGAAGAGGCAGAACGGCTTGCCCGTGAGCACGGCTGGAGCATCGGGTTGGACAACGGCTTGTATCGCAGGCTGGTGCCATCGCCTCGGCCCAAACGGATCTTCGAGATACGGGTGGTGGAGTGGTTGGTGGAGCGGGGCGTCATCGTCATCTGCACGGGTGGGGGAGGTATCCCGACGGTCCTCACGCCCGACGGCGCACTTGTAGGGGTGGAGGCTGTGATAGACAAAGACCATGCCGGGTCGCTCCTGGCCAGATCGCTGAAGGCCGAGATGTACTTGATGCTCACAGATGCAGAGGCAGTGTGGGACAAGTGGGGGGAGCCCGACGCACGGGCAATCATCCGGGCGGCCCCGGATGCCTTGGGGCAGCTGGAGTTCGCCGCGGGGTCCATGGGGCCCAAGGTGGCGGCCGCCTGTGAGTTCGCCCGGGCGACAGGGGGTAGAGCGGGTATCGGAGCATTGGAGGATGCGGTGGCAATCATGGAAGGGCGCGCGGGCACTTTGATCTCGACCGAGTTCGACGGCCTCGAATATCGACCGTCGTTGTTCGACTGACGCGCCTGAGGAGCGAGGCCTCGGCCGCGAGTATTCGGCAGCCTACTGTGCCGGAGCTACGCCGGTGTTGCCCCTTGCTGTGAGCTACGGTGTGAGGGCTTGGGTGGCCGGGAGTTCCCTCCAGTCGAGGATCTGGTAGGTCCCGATGGTGGGGAAGTGGGGCGGAGGGTTGTGCAGCAAGAAGGCATCATACTCGTTCGCCCCGTTCTCGAATCCACCGTAGTTGCCCGTCCTCGTGCGGTAGGGTGTGTGGTACGAAGAAACCGAACCGAAGATAGTGAGACAGTCGCGGCGCGGCGCCCACATGACGTCGGCCCCGGAACAGTACTCCTTGCCGTTCTGCGCGATCATGGCGCCGTCTATCTCCATGTCCATCGTCGATATCTGACCCCCCTTCATGTAAGGAGCATACACGGGGATCTCGATGTTCTTCTGAGCGATCAAGCCCACCGCTACCGTTCCGTCTTTTTCGGAGTATGTCAGGTCGCCGACGACGTGGATGGATGTGGACTGCGTGTATCCCGACGGATTGAGCTGTCCCGAGCTGGCGATGGTGATGCGCCCGTGCAGGTTGGTGCCCTCTATCCAGACGTTGTCGTTCACGTAGATCACACCGTCGTCTGGGTAGTCGTAGGCGCCCGCGGAGATCCCGAAGTCGGCCAGGCCGTCCGTGGTGGTGGTGAGGTATCCGCCCACCTTGTTACCATCCTTGTGGTTCCACGCTTCGTACTCGCCAGTCACCAGCCGGATCTGGTACTTCTCGTTGGGCAGTAGCTGGATGTACCAGCCTTTTGTGTCGCCGTGGGCGGACGGCTTGGGGAAGCCGGTCGTTCCTGTGGAATACGGCAGGTTGACGGCGGTCCCCTGCGCCAACTCGTTGAGCCGGGCGAAATCAGAAGTGACCGTACCGAAATCCACCGCCGGAACGGGGAACTGCCAGAGACTACGAGAGGGGTGGCTGACGGGGACGATGTACTCGTACCCCGACCACACGCCGGGTTTGTTTCCATAGGAGCCATTGTAGGTCGCTCTGGCGCAGCTGATGATATCGCTTATGTTCCTGGTCTCCATGCAGATGCCGGTGTTCGAATGGGTCTTGCCCCACCACTTACGATCAAGAGGCCCACCTATGCGCACCTCGTCGTTGGTCAGCATCACGTACTCACTGAAAGCCGGACGCCCCAGGTGCGCGGTGACCGTTCTAGATTGGTCGACGGGCTGGTGCGATGTCCCCGTGAGCGTGACGGTTATGTGGGAATCGTCCTTCGTCGGAGCCACGATCTCCATCGTGTACTCACCCTGCACCGAATCGTCGTAGGGATCGAGGAAGGCGAAGGTCATCTTGTTGGGCTGGGCGGGGCTGGCGCCCGGGATGCCGAAACTGTTCGCCTCCGAGCTGGAGCCGCTCGCGACCATCCACAGGTATTGGTTCAGGCCGGCTTCGGCAATGGCCAGCGACTGCGTGTACGCGCGGTCTCGCTGGACCCGCTGTTGGTTGACCTGGACCTGCGCCAAGAGGACGCCACCCAGGATGAACATCGTGAACACCACGAGCATGCCTAGTATGAGGACATAGCCTCGCTCTCGGGCCAGCAGCCAAGCTTTGACACGCCCTATTGCTCGGCCGACCACCAGTCTTCTATCCACCATCGAGATCTCCCGTATTGCGTCCCCTCAATTGCACTCGAGTCGAGACCGCCGTTGCCCGCCGGGCGAGCTCGGGCTTCTCGTTCACGCTGAGATCGATGCCGACGGCGACCACGGCCCGTCGTAGGTCGGCGCTGTTCGGATCTGCTATCTGGTAGATGGCGCCCGTACCCTCGTTATAGGCGTAGTAGCTGAAGATCGGGTCGGATCCATTGCGGATTCCGTCCAGGATCACAAGGCTTTCCAGTTGATGCTGAGCCGGATAGGTTGGAGGTATCGTGCCGGTATCCGGCTCGGTGAGCTCCATCTTCAGGGTTGTCCCAGAAAGGTAGTAGTGGAGCTTCTCGGCCGAACCGTCGCCATCCACATCGGCGTAGAAGGCCATCTCTTGAGGCCGTGCCAGAGCCAAAGAGTCGTCTATGGAGGTCTGATTGGAGTCGGAGTCGCATGCGCCCCGGATGTAACGGCTCATCTCGTACATGGCGAAACGGGCTGAGTCCTGGTTCTGGATGCGCGTTGTCTGATCGGCGGTAGAGCGCAGGGCGCTCAAGTAGAACGTCAGCACCGTGACGGAGATGATACCGGCGATGAGCACCACCACCATCAGCTCCACCAAAGTGAAGCCTTCCTGGCGTGACGCTCTTGTCTCTGTCAGTTTCATCGCATCGCCACCATCAAGGATTGGGCAGTTCGAGTTCTACTTCACGCTGCGTATCCGGATCGAGAGTCAGGCCTATCTGGCCCGAAAGGAGGGTGATGCTCGAGTCTATCGAGTCGGGTTCCACTCCTGACGGCAACTGCAGGACCGGGGAGTAGGTGTCGACCGTGTAGATGATGTAAGGCTCGAGATCGGTCCCGTACCTCAAGTCGTAGAAGTAGGCATAGCCATCCGCATCAGTGAACACAGTGGACTCCGAGACCCAGGGTTCCACCGACAGGTGTCCCTTCAGGGTCAATGCGACATCGGCCCTGGCTGAGCCCGCCCCGTCGGTGAGATGCACGGTGAACCCAGACAACTTGTCGATGATGAGCTGAACCACCGTGAAGGGCATGCCCTTCACGACCACCAATCCCTCCTTTGTGGCCGCATCGTTATAGCCCGTCTTGGTGGCAGTCACGTAGTAGCTGTTGGTGTTGTCGGGGGTGAGGCCGGGGACCATCAGATGCCCGTTGACATCGGTCCGGATAGCGGAGGTGGAGATGTTGACGTGAGGTATCAGGTGATCGTTGGTGATGCGCAGCTGGGCGTCGGCGACCGGTCCGCCGGGCAGGTTCGTCACCGTGATATCGAGCGTCCCGCCCTCGGCGCCTCCCCCGATGTTGGTGCTCATCTGCATGGGCTCGAGCTCTTGGCTGTCGGTCGCTTTGACAATCACGGTCGCTCGTTTGTAGTTGGCCGGATAGGGACCGGAGTAGCTCGGATCCTCGACGTAGATGACTTCCCGGGTTATCTCCAGAGGGACGCCCTTGACGGTCTTGGTCTCTACATCGGGTATTGAGCCGGACGGGTTGCCCGCTACGGTGCCGATGTCTCCATAGGGGAGGGAGCGCATGGAGTCGATTTCTTGGGCTGCGACCTGGTGCATGAGGGTGCGGGTCTCGGAGTCCATGACGCGATTTCCTGCGGAGGCGAAGAATTGGGCCATGCCGAGAAGACAGACTGCGACGAGAACAACAGCCACCATCACCTCGATCAAGGTGAAACCTCGCTCCTCGTGGTGAGTCTGTCTTTCCCCCCATTTGACCAACATGTGACTTCCGTTTCTCGCCCTGATACAGCAACACCCACTGGCGTCGGCCTAGGCCGGCAAGTCATCGTACACGCTGGTGTACTGATACAACATCGACAACAGTGGGCCGTAACTTTAGGATTATCTTGTAGAGTATTCTCCTGGGTAGTTCCTATCCACCTGTGAGTGGTCGCGCGCCTTGCTCCAGGCCGCCGCAATGGCCCTCGCGCTGCCCGAGGCAGGATAGAATGCTCAGGGACTACATCCGTTGCAGACCACGGTTATCACACATCTCGAGGGGAGCAGTATGACCGATAGGACCAGTCATCATGCCACAGCTGGGCACCTGCCCACGTTGTTCGACTGATGAACGCCTATGCCATAGCCGCGCTGGTGGGCGTGCTCGTTGTCGAGGCCGTGGAGTTGGGCGGGATCCTGCTCAATCTGCGCGCGCTCGACCCCAAGGTGCCGGCGGAGTTCGCCGACCTCTATGACGCCCAGACCTATCGGCGTTCGCAAGAGTACACCCGGGCTCGCACCCGCCTGGGCATAGTCTCGTCTCTCTTCGACCTAGCCGTGCTCCTGGCTTTCTGGTTCGCCGGGGGGTTCGGCTGGCTCGATGGCGTGGTGAGGGATTGGGGTCTGGGGCCCATCTGGGGCGGGCTAATCTTCTTGGTGATCGTGTTCGCCGCCCTCTGGGTGCTTGGGCTTCCTTTCAAGATCTGGGCGGTCTTCGTCACCGAAGAGAGGTTCGGCTTCAACCGCACTTCACGCGGCACTTTTGCGCTCGATTCCCTCAAGGGGATCGCGCTGAGCGCAGTCTTGGAGATCCCGCTGGCGATCGCGTTTCTCGCCCTGTTCGAATACGGGGGCCGGGCCGCCTGGGTCTACGCGTGGTTGGCCGTGGCCGCGTTCACCCTGCTCATCCAGTTCCTGGCGCCCAAGGTCATCATGCCGCTGTTCAACAAGTTCACCCCTCTGGAGGACGGCGAACTCAAGGATGCTGTCTTTGCATATGCAGAGCGGGTCGACTTCCCGCTGAAGGAGTTGTTCACGATGGACGCTTCGCGGCGTTCGAGCAAGGGTAACGCCTTCTTCGCCGGCTTCGGCAAGAACAGGCGAATCGCCTTGTACGACACGCTTGTCCAGCGGCATGACACCGACGAATTGGTGACCATCCTGGCCCATGAGGTGGGCCACTACAAGAAACGCCACGTGCTCGTCGGCACGGTGCTCTCCATGGTGGAGATGGGAGTGTTCTTGGGGCTTTTCGCCCTGCTGGTCGATCAGACCGGCCTGTTTGAGGCCTTCCGCGTAGACGAGCCCTCTGTGTATGCGGGCATCATCTTCGTTCCGATACTGCTCCGGCCGCTCCAGTTGGTGCTCTCGGTCGCTTCGGCGGCTCTGTCCCGGCGTCATGAGCGGGTGGCGGACTCCTTCGCCATGACTACCACAGGTCGCGGCGACTTGCTGGCGGCGGGTCTGAGACGTCTCTCCAAAGACAACCTTTCAAATCTCACGCCTCACCCGTTCTATGTTTTTCTCGAGTATTCGCACCCGCCTCTGCTGGAGAGGGTGAGGGCGCTCGAGGTGGGTCACGCGGGCCCGGATGATCCGGCGATCGCACGAACGAATGTGCCGCAGTAGGCCCCGAACAGGTTAGAATCACCTCTTACACGCGAAAGGAGCCGACCATGAAGATCGCACTCATAGGCCAGGCGGCCTTCGGTGAGAAGGTGCTGGAAGCGCTGCTCCATGCTGGTGAGGAGATAGCGGTCGTATACATGCCGCCCGACTCCGCGGCAGGCAAGGCCAATACGTTCAAGGAGCTGGCTGAGAGCAAGGGCATCCCCGTGCGCCAGCCGGCCCGCATGCGCGACCCTGAGATCTTTGAGGACTACAAGACTTTCGGAGCCGATCTCAACGTCATGGCCTTCGTCACCGACATCGTGCCTCTCACCATCCTGAACCACCCTCCGTTGGGCACCATCCAATACCACCCGTCGCTGCTCCCGCGGCATCGAGGGGCGAGCGCCATCAATTGGGCCATCATCAATGGCGAGACCAAGACGGGGCTCACTATCTTCTGGCCTGACGAGGGTCTGGACACCGGTCCGATCTTGTTGCAACGAGAGGTAGAGATAGAGCCCGACGACACCCTGGGCACCGTCTACTTCGACAAGCTCTTCCCGGTGGGTGTCGCGGCCATGGTCGAGTCGGTGGACTTGATCAAAGAAGGCAAGGCGCCCAAGATCGCTCAAGACCTCACTCAGGGCGAGTACGAACCGATCTGTAACAACATGAAGATCGACTGGATGTACCCGGTGGGTGTGGTCTACAACGTCATCCGCGGCTGTAACCCCTCGCCCGGCGCGGTCACGCGATTGGACGACCAGGAATTCAAGATCCTGGATTGCCAGAGGCTCCCTGTCAGTGGGCCTGAGGTTCCTGGGACCGTCACCGAGATCACAGAGCAGGGTTTCCAAGTGGCCTCGAGCGGCGGAAGTGTCTTCGTCCGGCGCGTCCAGCCGGTAGGCAAGCCCAAGCTCAGCGCGGGTGACTTTGCATCGTTCTTCAGCTTGAAGGTCGGCGACCGGCTGGGGTGAGCGCCCGCCAGGCTCTGAGGGGCGTTGTCGTGTCGAGAGGATGGCCCAGGAGCGGAGCGGCCGTTTCCTTGGAGTCGATATTTTTTTGCGACAGTGTGAGACTCGCGGTACACTGCGGGTGTCTCGTTGAGGTAGCTGGGGGAAACGGATAGGATCACGCAGCCTAGGCGGCGGGAGCCTTCGCAGGGAGGTGAGATGAAGAAGATCGCACTAGCGTCAGATCACGCTGGGTACCAGCTCAAGGAGATCTTGAAGGCCCACCTTGAGTCGGGCGGGTACGCGGTGAGCGACTACGGGACCGACAGCGAGGAGGCAGTGGACTACCCGGACTACATCCGGCCGGCCGCCAAGAGCATCGTGGAGGGCAGAAACGATCTGTGCATCGTCCTGGGTGGCAGCGGCAACGGTGAGGCCATCGTCGCGAACAAGGTGAAGGGGGTCAGGTGCGCGGTCTGCTGGAACGTGGAGAGCGCGCGCCTTGCCAAGCAGCACAACGACGCCAATGCGATCTCCATCGGCGCCCGCCTCGTAAGCGAGAGTCTTGCGAAGGAGATCGTCGACACCTGGCTGAACGCTGAGTTCGAGGGGGGGCGGCACGTCCGCAGGATAGAGAAGATCGAGCGCACGCGTCGCGACTGCCGACCGGACGGGAGTCTGGGAACGTCCGGCTTGGGGAGCTGAGCGCTTCGGCGGCTGACGCTGACTACGAGTCGGCACAGTCGTCGAATGGGTTGTTGCGATCGCTGTAGGGGGGACCCCGCATGGCCATGTCGGATGCGATTGATACCTGGCCTTGCCGTCCGGTCGCCTTGGTGACCGGCGCGAGCCGCGCGATAGGTATCGGCGCCTCGATCGCGGCGGCGCTGGCCGAGTCAGGTTGGGATGTGGCCACGACTTTCTGGCGACCTTACGATGCCTCGATGCCCTGGGGGAGCGAATCGTCCGAGGTCCAGACTCTTCGGGCCACATTGGAGAGCCACGGTGCGCGTACGACCTCTGTGGAGGCCGACCTGTCGCTGGTCGAGTCGGCAGCGCAGGTGTTCGACGCGGTGGAGCGCGGCCTCGGGCCGGTCACGGCGCTGGTGATGTCGCACTGCCACAGTGTCGATAGCGACATCTTCACGACCGATGTCGAGAGCTTCGACCTGCATTTCGCCGTGAACGCGCGGGCGACGTGGCTCTTGGTGCGGGAGTTCGGCCGGAGGTTCCGCGGCGAGCGGGGCACCGGCCGGATCATCTCCATCACCAGCGATCACACGGCCTACAATCTCCCGTATGGCGCAAGCAAGGGCGCCATGGACCGCATCGTGCTGGCGGCGGGCTGGGAGTTCAGGGAGAAGGGCATCACCGCCAACGTCATCAATCCGGGGACCACCGACACCGGGTGGATGTCGGACGATCTCATGGCCGAGGTCAGGCGCATCACGCTGGCGGGCCGCGTGGGGATGCCTCGAGACTGCGCCAACCTGGTCAGGTTCCTGTGTTCAAAGGAGGGAGGATGGGTGAACGCCCAACTGCTCTACAGCAACGGAGGGCTGGTGTGACGCCATGAGCGACCTCATCGAGCATCGGGTCGGAGACTAGTAGAATAGAGACCGACCCGGCCGGGTATCCGGCGGTATCCGAGTTCGAGCGAGGGAGAACCCTATGAGATCTGTGGACATCCTGGCGCTAGTGGCCGCTGATGGACCATACCCCGAACATGTCGAAGAGTTGATGGCTTACGGTCAGTTCGTCGGCTCGTGGGACGTCGACGCCATCTGGCACGACCGCGATGGAGGAGAGAGGCATGCGAAGGGTGAATGGCATTTTTCCTGGGTCCTTGGTGGTCTGGGGGTCCAGGACGTGTTGTTCGCGATCGGAGCTGCCCCGCACGACTATGGCACCAGCCTACGTTGCTATGACGCGGCCGCGGGTGTGTGGCATGTGGTCTGGATGCAGCCGCATGGTAGCGAGTTCGTCTACATGACGGGCCGCAACACGGGTGAGCGCATCGAGCAAGAGGTCATATCGCTGGATTCTGGGTGCCGCGAACGCTGGGTCTTCACCGATGTGACCCCGAACACCTTTCGGTGGCTCGACGAGGTGTCGCTGGACAACGGTGTCACGTGGTTCCTGCAGCACGAGATGCAGTGCACCCGGCAGACCGGGTGATTCATAGCGGCTGACATCAGCGTCAACAAAGGCCGACGAGTGGGGCGAGAAATACGAGACGATGCTCCGCACGCGCAAAGACACCATCGAGATACATCTTGTTCTGGTGATGGCTCTCGACAGCCTGGGCAGGAAGAACCGGAACTGGAGCGGGCTCTCAGCGAGGTGAAAACTCTGCAAGGTCTCCTGCCGATCGGCGCGTTCTGTTCGGAAGATCGCTGCGCATCCGGTCGATGAGGCGATGCGGACCCATGTGGGTATGATGCGGCTCGAGGTGGAGGCCGTCGCGGTCTAGGAAAGAAAGAACTGGGTTGACACTCGCGCGGAGCCAAACGGACAAGACGGTCCCCGACGAGGTCGGAGTGGCCTTCGTGCGCCTTGGGCTTGCCATAGGCCGGCATCTTCCCGGGTACGTCGATACATACTTCGGCCCCGCCGATATCGCCCAGAGGGTCGAGGCGGAAGGCGCGCTACCGGCGAGTGAGCTCGCGGCGCTCGCAGACGGATTGGCCCAGGAGGTCGCCACGTATGCCTCTCTCGATCCGGTCCGTCGGGAGTACCTCAAGGGCGAGGTCGCGGCGATGCAGACCACGACCCGCATGCTGCAGGGCGAAGCCCTGGAATTCGTCGATGAGGTGCGCGCGCTCTACGGTGTGGCGCCGGGCTGGGTCGACGAGACGGTCTTCACCGAGGCGCACCGAGTCTTGGCCGATCTGCTGCCGGGGCCAGGAACACTCACGGAACGGGTGCAGGCATTTCGGCGGAGCATGCGTATCCCGATCGCTGTGGCCGCGCCCATGATCACCCGGTTGGCCGCGGAATTCCGCGAGCGCGCCCGCACCGCCTTCCCACTGCCGCCCGGCGAGGACTGTGTCTTCTCGTTCGTCCGAGGACAGCCTTGGACGGCTTACAACTGGTACGAGGGGGAGGGGCGGTCGCGGATCGAGATCGACGAGGATCATCCCCTCTACGTCTACCAGTTGCCGGAGATAGTTGCCCACGAAGCATACCCGGGCCACCACACCGAGCACGCTATCAAAGAACAAGTCCTCTACCGGGAGCAGAGCCGGCTCGAACATTCTGTCATCCTGGGCCACGTGCCGTCGTCGCTGGTATCCGAAGGGATCGCCGAGCATGCGGTGGACGTGATCGTTCAGCCCGGGGAGCTCATCCATTGGTACGGGGAGATACTGCAGGAGGCAGGAATGCCGCGGGCCGAGGCCGCCCGGGTGGATGAGTTCTCACGCGCTCTCTTGCCACTCGCCAGGGTGGCCGACAATCAGCTCCTGCTTTCAAACGGACGGGGTGCGTCCGACGATGAGGTGATCGCCTACGGTCTGCGTTATGCGCTGAACACCGCCGAGGACCAGCAGCGCTTGCTGCGATTCATGAAGGACCCGCTCTGGAGATCGTACGGTTTCAATTACAGTCTTGGTCATCACGTCGTGGAGACCTATCTGGGGGTGTCCAGAGACCGGATTACGGCTTTCGCCCGGCTCCTGCAAGAACCCCTGACGCCGGGGCAGTTGCTCGCGGCCGCATAGCCCGGTCCGCCGGCCGTGTTTCCCTCTCCCCGTGTTGCTTCCCACTCAGTGGCGGATACGCTACGATTAGCCGACCTTTAATCGAGCCCTGTGAGGCCGAAAGGAGTAGCTAGGCATGAGCATGCGCCCGTGCGCCCGTCTGGGCCGCCCCCGTCCGCGGACTATCCACCCTTCGCATCCGGTCGAATAGCCGTGCCCCGCCGCACCGACATCAACAAGATCATGCTGCTGGGCTCCGGGCCCATCGTCATCGGGCAGGCGTGCGAGTTCGATTATTCCGGCACCCAAGCCTGTAAGGTGCTCATGGAGGAGGGCTACGAGGTCGTGTTGGTCAACTCCAACCCGGCCACCATCATGACTGACCCCTCGTTCTCCCACCGTACCTACATCGAGCCCCTGGTGCCCGAAGTGGTGGCCAAGATCATCGAGGTGGAGCGGCCGGACGCCCTGTTGCCCACTCTGGGAGGCCAGACCGCGCTCAACCTGGCAGTCGCTCTGTCCGAGGACGGCACCCTCGAGAAGTACGGCGTCGAGCTGATCGGCGCCGATTACGCCGCCATACGGCGCGCCGAAGCGCGCGACGAGTTCCGAGCCACCATGGCCTCCATCGGCCTCAGGGTCCCCGAGAGCGCCGTGGTGAATTCCGTGGAAGAGGCCCGGGCCGCCCTCGGTTCCGACGACGGTGGGGGTGGCGGCGGCGGTGAGGGTCACGAATGCGGACTCCATCTGCCCCTCATCATCCGGCCCAGCTTCACCCTGGGCGGGCACGGGGGAGGGGTGGCCGCCACCGAGGCCGAGTTCGACGCCGCCGTGCAGGCGGGACTCGACGCCTCGCCGACGCACCAGGTGCTCCTGGAGGAGAGCGTCATCGGCTGGAAGGAGTTCGAGCTCGAGGTCATGCGCGATCTCAAGGACAATGTGGTGATCGTCTGCTCCATCGAGAACATCGACCCCATGGGCGTCCACACCGGCGACTCCATCACGGTCGCGCCGCAACAGACGCTTACCGACCCTCAGTACCAGCGCCTGCGCGACGCCTCGCTGGCCATCATCCGGGCCATCGGTGTCGAGACCGGCGGCTCGAACATCCAGTTCGCCTTATCGCCCGAGACCGACGAGCTGATGGTCATCGAGATGAATCCTCGAGTCAGCCGCTCCTCAGCCCTGGCTTCCAAGGCTACCGGCTTCCCCATCGCCAAGATCGCGGCCAAACTGGCCGTCGGGTACACGCTCGACGAGATCGCCAACGACATCACCCGCAAGACGCCGGCTTGCTTCGAGCCTACCATCGACTACGTGGTGGTGAAGACTCCCCGCTGGGCCTTCGAAAAGTTCCCCCAGGCCGATACCCGTCTCACCACCCATATGAAGAGCGTGGGGGAGAACATGGCCATCGGGCGCACCTTCAAGGAAGCCTTTCAGAAGTCCATGCGCTCGCGCGAGCTCGATGTGCAGCCGGATGTCCCCGATGACAACGACGCGCTCGTGGATATGATCGCCGTACCCTCGGCCGAGCGCTACGACCTCATCCTCGAGGCCTACCGCCGGGGGGTCACCGCGCAGGCGCTGGCCGAGGCGACCTGCATCGACCGGTGGTTCCTGGACGAGTTGGCGGAGATCGTGCGGGCAGAGGAACACCTGCGATCGTTCGTCGAGAAAGGCGGCCTTACGGTCCTGCCGCGGGAAGAACTGCGCCAGGCCAAGCGTCTGGGTTTCAGCGACGCCTATATAGCGAAGCTCCTTGGTACGCCGCACGCGCCGGTGACCGAGGATGAGGTGCGGGCCCGGCGCAAGGCCGAGGGTCTCATCCCCACCTACAAATCGGTGGATACCTGCGCGGCTGAGTTCGAAGCCTACACCCCTTACTTCTACTCCACCTACGAGGAAGAGAACGAGGCCCTGCCCGCTCCCGGCAAGGAGTCGGTGATCATCCTTGGCAGCGGGCCCAACCGCATCGGGCAGGGTATCGAGTTCGACTACTGCTGCGTGCACGCGGTCCAAGAGATGCGCGAGCTGGGATACCAGGCCATCATGGTGAACTGCAACCCCGAGACGGTCTCCACCGACTACGACACTTCCGACCGTCTCTATTTCGAGCCCCTCACCTTTGAGGATGTGTTGAACATAGTCGAGAACGAGAAGCCCAAGGGCGTCGTGGTGCAGTTCGGTGGTCAGACCCCGCTCAAGATCGCCGAGCGGCTGGCGGCGGCCGGCGTGCCCATCATGGGCACCTCGCAGGACGCCATCGACCTGGCCGAAGATCGGGAGCGTTTCGGCGAGGTGCTGCGCCGCCTTGGCCTCAAGGCGCCGCCGTTCGGCACGGTGCGCAACCAGGAGGAGGCGCTCGCCGTGGCCGAGCGCATCGGGTATCCGGTCCTGGTGCGCCCGTCATACGTGCTGGGCGGACGGGCCATGGAGATCGTGTATGACGAGGAGAGCCTGCGCCACTACCTGGCTACTGCCGTCAAGGCCTCGCCCAAGCACCCGGTGCTCATCGACCGATTCCTCGAGCATGCCACCGAGATCGACGTCGATTGTCTCTGCGACGGCGATGACGTCTACATAGGGGCCGTCATGCAGCACGTCGAGCAGGCAGGCGTCCACTCGGGCGATTCCGCCTGCGTCATACCGCCTGTCTCTGTGGGCGACGCGGTGGTGCGGCGGGTCGAGGAGCAGACGGCCGCGCTGGCCCTCGCGCTGGGCGTGGTGGGGCTCATGAACGTGCAGTATGCCGTCCAACATAGCGACCAGGGCGGCGCCAGCGTGTACGTGCTGGAGGTCAACCCGCGCGGGAGCCGTACGGTGCCCTTCGTCAGCAAGGCGACGGGAGTGTCGCTGGCCCGCATTGCCACACGTGTCATCGCCGGTCAGAAGCTCCGCGATATGGGGCTCCCGGGGTGGGAAGAATCGGTGAGCGCCGGCCGGGTCCCCTGCCGGCGCGATCTCACGCATGTGGCCGTCAAAGAGGCGGTCTTGCCCTTTCCGCGTTTCCCCGGCGTAGATACCACCCTGGGTCCCGAGATGAAGTCCACCGGTGAGGTCATGGGCGTCGGTTCCAGCTTCCCCGAAGCGTTCGCCAAGGCCGAGCTTGCGGCTGGAGACCGGCTGCCCCGCGGGGGCTCCATCTTCATGTCGGTGTCCGATGCCGAGAAAGACGCGATCATCCTCATGGCGCTCACGCTCAGCACGCTCGGTTTTCGCCTGCTCGCCACCGAGGGTACGCAGAGGGCTCTGATGCTGAACGGCATCGAATCGGAATCGGTGCTCAAGTACACCGACGGGCAGGCGCTGCGTGAGGCGCAGGAGGCCGGTGAAGAGGGGCTACTGGATACGCCGATCCCGACGGTGGTAGACCTCATCGAGGCCGGTGAGGTCGATCTGGTCATCAACATCCCGCGGGGGCGGGGCGCCCGCGCCGATGGATATGAGATCCGCCGCGCAGCGTTGCGGCGCGGCGTCCCCACCATGACGAACGCCGCCGCCGCGCACGCGGCCGTGCAGGGCATCGCCAACGCCCGCCGGAGTCCCGACATCGTTGTCCACTGCCTGCAAGATCTTCACGGAGGCCTAGCCGGCTCTCTTGCCGAGAGCCGTACTCGCACAGAGGGGGTGTCCTGATGAGTAAGCGTGCGGACGAGGGTCCGCGCTTCCTCGGTCGCGTGGTGACAGATGAGCGTCTGGGCGGCATGGTCCGTCTGACTGTTGAGATCCCCGGTTGGCCGGGGAGTGGCCCCGGGCAGTTCGCTTTGCTTCAGTCCGAGCCCTCGCGCTGCTTCCTCTCCCGGGCCCTATCGGTGTCCGACGAGAGGGGGGAGAGAGTGGTCTTTCTCATCGCTCCCGTGGGAGACGGCACTCGCGAGCTCTGTGGCCTTCAGATGGGTGATCCGATCCAGGTGCTGGGACCACTCGGGAACGCGTTCGATGTCGACGCTCTTGTCAAGAGCCCCGGGCGGGCGGTCATCGTGGCGGGCGGCGCAGGGGTGGCCCCTTTTCCCCTGCTTCTCTCCAGGATGGCAGCGAGATACCGCGAGGTGTTCCCGGCGCCGGCGGGGGAGCAGCCGGGGAGTCCCGAGGCGGTGGGCCCTGAGGTCCTTGTGCTGCTCGGTTTTCGTGACAGCCTCCAGTTTGAAGCTTCGGCCCCACTGCGACAGACCGCGGCGTCCATGGGGCGGGCCGGGCTGCGCTGTCGCCTTGAGATCGCTGTTGAGGATGGGTCGCACGGACCGGCCGAGAAGGTGACCGATCTTCTGCAACGGCATCTGCAGCCCGGAGACAGGGTGGCGGTATGCGGACCTTCCGCAATGTCCACGGCTGTGTGGCGCGTCTGCTCGGCCGTCTCCGATGTGCAGACGTGGTTCAGCCTTGAGACCAACATGGCCTGTGGGGTGGGGTCCTGCCATGGCTGCGTCATCACGCTTGCCGATGGCACGCAGGGCCGGGTGTGTCGCGAGGGGCCGGTGTTCCGCGGTGAGACGGTCTTCGCCTCAGAGCGGGTACTCGCGGGCGAGGAGGTGGCAGGTGACTGATCTCTCTGTACGGCTTGGGCCTCTGCGGCTCGAACACCCGTTGATCAACTGCTCCGGCACCATGGAGCTGTTCGAGTTGGCCAAGGCTTTCGGCCCCCGGTTCGTGGAGCACCCGCCGGTCGCAGCATACGTGCCCAAGACGGTCACGCTCCAGCCGCGTCTCGGCAATCCGCCTCCACGTATCCTCGAGACTGCTGCCGGCCTGATCAATGCCATCGGTCTGCCCGGTCCCGGCCTAGAGGTGTTCGTCGGCGAGGAGTTGCCGCGACTCCTGGCGCTGCCCTGCCCCGTGATAGTGAGCGTGGGTGGGTTCTCGCGCGAAGAGTACGTTGCACTCGCGGGTGGGCTCAAAGATGCTCTGGACGTGGCTCTGCCCGCCGAGTGGACGTGCCGGATGGGGCTGGAGCTCAATATCTCCTGCCCGAACGTCCGCTCCGGGTGCGCATCCATCGGGGCCGACGCAAGAGAGACCGAAGGGGTGGTGGCAGCAGTCCGCGCAACATGGCCCGGTCTACTCGTAGCTAAACTGACGCCCAATGTCACCGACATGACGGAGATCGGCCGTGCCGCTGAGGCGGCGGGCGCAGATGCTCTGGCGGCGGTCAACACCTACAAGGGCCTGGTCATAGACCGGCGGACGTTGAGGCCGTACCTGGGCAATGTGACGGGTGGCCTGTCTGGTCCCGCCATCAAGCCGCTGGCGCTCCGCGCGGTCTATGAACTGTATGAAGCAGTGGCATTACCCATAGTGGGAATGGGGGGTGTGGAGACCGCTGACGACGTGCTCGAGTTCATGGCGTGCGGGGCTACGGTTGTGGCGGTGGGTTCGTGTGGGTTCAAAGACCCCTGTCTGGCTTGGCACTCGTCGCGGGAGCTTGCCATCGCTCTGAGCGACCGCGACCTCACGGTGAGCGACGTGGTCGGCTGGGCGCACAGAGAAGTATAAGGCTCCAGCTGAACTACAGATGATTAGGGGAAAATACGTGCAAAATGGGCTACAGACCTTGTTGCGTCCAAGAAGCTGGTGTGTATAATGGCCGCTGTGAACCACACTGTGAGCACCACTCCCCAAACACCCGAGCGTAGTCAGCAACAGCGGATGGACGCTCTTCGAAGGGCGAACGATGTCCGTTCCGAGCGAGCCAGGCTCAAGGAGCGTCTGCGGACGGGCGACTTGTTCATTGCCGACGTGCTGTCCGACCCGCCGGCGTGCGTGCATACGGCAAAGGTGCTCGATCTTCTGCTGGCGGTGCCCAAATACGGCCGGGTGAAGGCGAACAGGCTTCTCGAGCGCTGCCGTGTCAGCCCGGCCAAGACGGTCAACGGGCTCACCCCTCGGCAGCGCAAAGAGCTGCTTGATATGTTGGCCGGCTGATCGACCGGCGCGGGGGGCGGCCATCGCCAGGCTCATCGTCATTTCCGGTCCTTCCGGTGCAGGCAAAGGCACGCTTATCAAAGAGGTTCTTGCCCGCGTTCCCGGCCTCGTGCTTTCCGTCTCGGCTACCACCCGTGCCATGCGACCGGGAGAGGTCGAAGAGCGGGACTACTATTTTCTGAGCGAGCGGGAGTTCAGGCGCTGGGTGCACAGGGGCCTCTTCTTGGAATGGGCGGAATACTCGGGGAATCTGTACGGCACGCCCCGGCAGGCGGTCCAGGACAATCTCGAGGCCGGCCTGGACGTGGTCTTAGAGATCGAGCTCAAGGGGGCTAAGAAGGTCCTGTCCCACTGCCGTGACGCGCTCATGGTCTTCATCATGCCACCCTCGCTGAAGGAGTTGGAACGCCGTCTGCGGGGCCGGAAGACCGAGACCGAAGAGGCCATACGGAGCCGTCTGGCGAGGGCGGAGGAGGAGATAGCCGAGGTGGAGAGGAAGATGGCTCGGACTCGCCGCCCACACCACTATGTTATAGTGAACGATAGCGTGAAAAGGGCGAGTGAAGAGCTAGCCCAGATAATAGAACGAACTAGGGAAGAGGATGAACAAGCCCACTGTGGATGAAGTGCTCGCCGGTCTTAGCGGCACGTGCGAAGCAGACCAGGAAGAGCCTAACCGCTACATGGCCGTCATGGTCACCGCGAAGCGGGCCCGGCAGATCAACAGCTACTACCATAGCCTCGGCGAGGGCGGCGCGCTCGATGGCTTCACACCGCCTCCGGTGGCGACCTTCTCCAAGAACTACCTCAGTATCTCCATGGCTGAGGCGGCCAGAGGGGAGATCGCGTTTCGAGTCCGTTCGTCGCAACAGTAGCCGAGTAGTCTGCAGCGGGCCGGCGATACAGGGTCATACATGAGAGTGAGTGAGAGCTGTGACGGCTGACCGGCCTCTGGTGCTGCTCGGGGTGACGGGTGGCATCGCCGCCTACAAGGCCGCGGAGTTGCTGCGGGGGCTTCAAAGGGCGGACATGGATGTCCGCGTCATCATGACCCAGGCCGCTACACGGTTTGTCAGTCCCATGACCTTCGAGGCCCTGTCCGGGGCTCCAGTGCGTTTGGATCAAGTGAGCGAGTTGCGGGCCGACTCCAAGATCACGCATGTGGAGGACGCTCAAGAGGCCGACATCATGGTCGTCGCTCCGGCGACCGCCAACACCATGGCGAAGATGGCCCACGGGGTCGCCGACAACCTGCTCACGTCCATGATCCTGGCTTTCGGCAAGACGGTCGTGGTGGCGCCCGCCATGAACACCAACATGTGGGAGAACCCGGCCACCCAGCGCAACGTAGTGACGCTCCGCGACCGCGGCGTGTTCGTGGTCGAGCCGGGCGCCGGAGAGCTGGCCTGCGGAGATTTCGGTTCGGGTCGCATGGCGGAACCGGACAGCATCGTGGCAGAGGTCAAGTTGCGGCTGCAGGTGCAGCGGAAGCGCGACTTGCGCGGGCTGCGGGTGCTCATCACAGCAGGGGGGACGCGGGAACCGATCGACGCTGTGCGGTACATCGGCAACCGCAGCTCGGGCAAGATGGGCTTCGCCTTAGCACGGGCCGCCTTCGACCGGGGCGCTCGGGTCATCCTGGTCGAGGCTAACGTCGACATGCCGGCCGTCCCGGGTGTCTGGCAGGTCGAAGCTCCGACGGCGAAGACCATGCACGATGAGGTCATGAAGCATCTGCCGGATATCGACATCCTGATAATGGCGGCGGCAGTGGCGGATTATCGGGTGGCCGATGGCCCCGCCGGGGGCAAGATCGGCAAAGGACGCGATGAGTGGGCCATCGGATTGGAAGCGACAACCGACATACTCTGCGATGTTGCTGAACACCGGCAAGGCCAGTTCCTGGTGGGCTTCGCCGCGGAGTACGGGTTGGAGGGATTGAAGCGGGCCCGCGACAAGATGGAGCGCAAGTCGCTCGACATGATCGTCTTCAATGACATCTCGCGCACAGACATCGGCTTCGACTCCGACTACAACGAGGTCCGTGTCCTCTCGCGCGACTCCGAGGTAGTGGTGAACAAGGCGCCCAAGGAGACCATCGCCGAGATCATCCTCGACAACATCGCCCAGGCCGTGCGCGGGCGCCAGGGGGAGACCCCGCTGCCGGCGTAGGTCACGCGCCGGCTTCGTTCCCGGGCTCACCACCTCTTCTTGTCGAGAAGGCTCGACGCCTCGCGGTCGACTCATACAGCCCTCATCATGCCGCGCCGTTTCTTGACATCCCACATCTCCATTGGTACACTACTGCACTAGTGAACCATGCGACACGGCAGCCTGGTGCGGAGCCGGGATTCTGGTCGGCGCCGCGGACGTTGGAGGCAAACCATGTTGGACGAAGCAACACCACTCTTCATGCAGATTGCCGAGCGCGTGTCGGTGGAGATCGCCGATGGCCTTCGTACCGAAGGACAGCGGGCGCCGTCAAGCAACGAGCTGGCCATCCGGTATCGGGTCAATCCCGCTACCGCGGCCAAGGGGTTGAATCTCCTGATCGACCAGGGGTTGTTGGAGAAACGCCGGGGGATCGGTATGTTCGTAGCTGCAGGTGCTCGCGAGAGGCTTCTTGTGGCAGGCCGTCTGCGCTTTGGCAGGAAGTACGTGGAGCCAATGGTTACCGAGGCGGGCCGGCTCGGCATGTCCACCGATGAGCTGGTGGCGCTGATCCTAGAGTTCGGCGGGGCAGTGGGCCTGCCGGCCTCCAAGGGGAGCGTGACGGCTTGACCGCCGCCATCTCGGTGTCCGGGTTGACGCGCCGCTACGGCAGGCAACTCGCCCTGAATGGCGTGACCGTGGACTTCGAGGGCGCGTCCATCACAGGGCTACTCGGCCGCAACGGCGCGGGCAAGACGACTCTCATGCGCATCATCGCCGGTCATGAGCTGGCCTCGGCCGGGAGCGTCCGGGTGTTCGGAGCCGAACCACTCGAGAACAGTGCGCTCCTGCGCCGGATGGTGTTCATCCGCGAGAACCAAATCTACCCTGAGTTCAAGGTGCGGCACGCCATCCGGACGGCATCCTGGTTCTATCCCAACTGGTGCGGTGAACTCGCGGAGACCTTGCTGGAGGAGTTCGATCTCCCCACCGATCGAGCCATCAAGAAGCTCTCGCACGGTATGCGCTCGGCCTTGGGGATCGTCATAAGCCTTGCGGCCAGGGCGGAAGTAACGCTCCTCGACGAGCCCAACTCGGGACTGGACGCCGTGGCACGCCGGCGGTTTTACGACCTGCTCCTGCGCGAGTACGCCGAATACCCTAGGACAGTGCTGCTTTCTACGCACCTGGTCGACGAGGTGGCCGATCTGCTCGAACGGGTGGTGGTGATCGACCACGGATGTGTTGTGCTCGATGCCTGCAGTGACGACCTGCGGGGGACCGCCACGCGCGTGAGTGGCCGGCCACTGGACGTGGAGGAGTTCGTGGCCGGAAGACTGAGCTGGGGTCGCGCCACAAGCAGGTCGCACGAGTCGGTGGTTGTCGGAGGTGTTCTGGACGATGCCGACAGGCTCTGGGCGAGGGAGCTTCATCTCGATCTGAGAACGTTGTCCCTGCAGGAGATGATGGTTCATGTCGTGGACCAGACAACCGAAGACTACGCTAGGGAGACGGTCGCATGAGCACCCTTGTGAAGGTCGTCCGCTACCATCTGGTCAAGCCGGACAACTTGGTCTTTGTCCCTTGGGCCGTCCTGGTGGTGGGTTTCGCCGTCAATGTGATGGTTGTGGCCACGACGTTCGGGGGACAAAGCACGATCCGTTACATGGGCACTCTGGCCGCACTCTACCTCACGTTCTCAGTGGGCGGGGTCACCAGTATCACTCGGGCGCTGCCCCTCGGTCTCGGCCTGGGCTTGAGCAGGCGCTCGTTCTATCTCGGTACGGTCCTGACGGCAGTCTCCCTGGCTGTCGTCTACGGGTTGATCCTGGCGCTTCTGCAGGCCATCGAGCGATGGACGCACGGCTGGGGTCTTTCCATGGGGGTCTTCCGCGCGCCGTTCATCCTGGAAGGACCGTGGTATCTCACCTGGCTCATGTCGTTCGTGCTGCTCACGCTCCTGTTCGTTTGGGGAGTCTGGTCCGGGCTCGTTTACAGGCGATGGAACCTCATCGGTCTGTGGGCGTTCATGGCCGCCCAGGTGATCGTGGGGGTGGTTGCAGCGCTCGTTGTCACCTGGATGGGGGCCTGGCACCACGTCGGCCACTTCTTCGTGACCCTCAGTGCACCTGGGATCGCGGGGGTGGTCGCTCTGTTCGCCATGCTGTTTCTGGCGGGCGGCTTCGCAACGATTAGGCGTGTGGCCGTCTGACTCGCGGCTGGTGTGTTGGGCGCCGCCCTCAGCCCTCCACGTTCCCAGCAGGCTTCTAGGTGAACGCGAGCAGCTCGAAGATGAAGAAGACGACTCCGGCCAGGATCAGCACGACCGCGACGGTCACAGCCGATCTGCCGCGCACATCGTTTTCGCTCGCTGGCGCGTGCTCATTGCAGACCAGACGCACGGTCTTGCCTGTTCGCAGGGGAAAGAGATTCATGATGCTCATGCCGACCGTCACGTAGGGTCGCCGGTGCCTCCTGCCCGCTACCCACACGACGGCGAGTGCTACGAAGACGGCCGTGTATATCCAGGCGGAGGCCTCAAGCAGCGACGCGGCCGATTCCCGATGGCTTTGCACCGCGATCACCGGCGTCAGAAAGAGCGCGAATACGACCAGCGCGGCGAGGGTGTCTATCGCGCGCGCCACCCGGCGCCGCCATGCGGGCGCCTCGGGAAGGGGGTCTTGAGCTTGTGCCTGTTCATCCACGGCTCGTCTCCAACCGCTGAGTCGACGGATGACCGCCGTCTCCAAGACAATCGGCACGGGACGCGCATTCTTTGAACTCACGCCGAACCGCAACCAGGCGATCGTCTCACAGAAGAAGAAGACGCGCTCTGCGGCGCGCCTTCTCAGTGTTCTCGGTGGATCGCGGCGCCTGCGGCGCCGCGCTGCTGGAAGGGGCTGACTAGGCCGACTCCCTCATGGCCTGGATCTCGGTCGCGGCCTTGATCTGCTCCAGGGCCTTGGCCTCGATCTGGCGGATGCGCTCCCGGCTGACGTTGAAGCGGGAGCTGACCTCGGCCAGGGTGCGAGGATGCTCGCCCTTGAGGCCGAAGCGGAGCTCGACCACCTTGCGCTCGCGCTCATCCATGGACTTGAGCACCCGGTCGAGGCAGTCCTTGGCGATGTTCCTTGCCACCTCGTCGGCGGGGTCGGGCGTGCGCTGGTTCTCGATGAAATCGCCCAGTTCGGCGTCCTCTTCGTCGCCGATGGGAGTCTCGAGCGAGGTGGTGCGCTGCGCGATCTTGCGCATCTCCTGCACCTCATGCGGCTCGATGCCGAGCTCCAAGGCAAGGTCCTCGTCGTTGGGCTCCTTGCCCGTCTCCTGCAGCAGCTTCCGCTCGGTGCGGACCATCTTGTTGATCTTCTCGATCATGTGCACCGGGATGCGGATGTTCCGATCCTGGTTGGCTATGGCCCGAGTGATGGCCTGCCTGATCCACCAAGTGGCGTACGTGGAGAACTTGTAGCCCTTGCGATAGTCGAACTTCTCCACGGCGCGGATGAGGCCGGTGTTGCCCTCCTGGATGAGGTCGAGCAGGTCCATATCCTGGGTGTAGTAGTTCTTGGCTATGGAGATGACCAGACGCAGGTTCGACTGGATCATGCGGTCCTTCGCCCGCTTGTCCCCGGCTTCGATGAGCTTGGCCAGTTCGATCTCCTCGTCCTTGGTCAAGAGGGGGATCTCGCCGGCCTCCTTGAGATAGAGGCGCAGAGGATCGTGGGTGACGGTCTCTATGGAAAGATCCAGGGTGGGCTCGGTCGGCTCCAAGACGCCCTGGGTGATCGGGCTCTGCTCGTAGATCTCGATGGACTGATCGAAGAGCTGGGAATAGAGATCCTCAATCTCCTCCATGGCCATGTCGAACTCTTCGACCAGCGCCATGATCTCGTCACTGGTGACGTAGCCGCGCTCCTGGCCGACTTGGAGGAGGTCTTGGACGTCCACGATGGCCCGGACGTCAATGGTTGCGATGTCACTCTCTCTTTGCACTGTCTTCTGCTATCCTAATGGTAGATTTATGCTTTCCCAATTCATACCGTTGCGTGACGCAAACCGCAATAGTATACTCTGCGGCGCTCTGGGGGTCAATAGGTCGCCCTCTCCTAAACTACCCACAATTGTAGCGAACAAACGTTCGTAACGCAACACCCGTCCTTGCGACTTTACGCCCGCCTTACAGAAGACGTCGCGACGCGGTGCTGCGTTCCGTCACGTGCTGTGTTCCGTCCACTATGTTGGCCGCGGCCGCCCCGCCTCCTTCCCGGGCGCTGCACTTTGTGAGACATTCGTGCTGATGGGGATGGCACGATGAACCGCGTAAGGAGACCCGTTTGAACGACCAAGAAGCAAACCTGGCGATGTCCGAGCGGCCGGAGACCGCCGGCGCCTCGGTCACACTCGCACTCGATGCGGAGGGTGGAGACAACGCACCAGCGGAGGTCATCACCGGAGCGCTCGAGGCCGCTTCGCGCGACCTGCGCGTGCTCTTGGTGGGCCGCCCTGAGGTGATCGAACCTCACTTGAGAGGCAAAGACCGGACGCACGTGGAGGTGGTCCCTTCCGCTTCCGTGATCAGCTTCCACGACGAGCCTGCCGCGGCGGTCAAGAACATGCCGGACTCCTCGATCGTGGTGGGGGCCCGCACAGTGGCCGAAGGCCGTTCACAGGGTTTCGTCTCGGCGGGTAACACAGGCGCCATGCTCGCCGCCGCCCTGCTCGTGGTGAAGCGTGTCGGTGGCATCCGGCGGCCGGCCATCGTCACCCCGCTGCCGGGGCTTCGGGGCCCGGTGGTGTTCCTCGACGCCGGGGCCAACGCCGACTGCCGCCCGGAGCACTTGGTGGAGTTCGCTGTGCTGGGCACCGCCTACGCGCGGACGGTGTTGAACCTGGCTCAGCCACGGGTGGGGCTGCTCAACATCGGCGAAGAAGACAGCAAGGGGAGCGAGTCGGCCAGAGCGGCCAACCGACTACTGAAAGAGTCGGGACTGCATTTCGTGGGAAATGT
>ERZ747221.481-NODE-481-length-46796-cov-3.583018_pt1 | contig 46796 bp, 38 predicted proteins | sample MGYA00374949_ERZ747221 | MGnify/ENA primary metagenome ERZ747221 (study PRJEB28779, sample SAMN05720172) | bioreactor metagenome | isolation source: Anaerobic biogas reactor | place: USA:Washington, USA | collected 2015-08-08 ... | reverse complement strand
CAGGGTGTACAGCGAGGGCGCCGCCAGCGCCACGGGGAGCCCGTTGGCCGCGCCGAGCACGTACTTGCCGTACTGGCCGGCGTTATCCGACGTGCCCCGGGCGGCGACCATCACGTACTGCACGCCCGCGCGGCGCACGTGTCGAGCGATCTCGCGAATCGCCTCCTGCTGCCCGAGCATCCGCTTGAGCACCGCGGGCTGCTCGCGGATTTCGTCTACCAGCGCACACATGCTACCCTCCCTCTGTCGTCGATGTCGGTCGGTCGGAAGCCGTCGTTCGCATAGGGTATAAAGACCGGCGAGCCACCGCAACGGTGGCTCGCCGGAGGTTCCTGCCAGGCACGGGCCTGCTAGGCAGGGGCCTGCAAAGCAGGGGCTACGACTCGGGCTCTGCCTCGTCGGGCCACCACGCGCCACTCCCGTTCTTCAGGTAGGCGTCCATGTCCTCGGCGGCCACGCGGCCGGCGCCCATGGCGCTGATGACCGTCGCCGCGCCGGTGACGATGTCGCCGCCGGCCCAGACCCTGCTCATCTTGGTGCGGCCCGTGCTTTCGTCGGCTACGGCCGTGCCCCAGCGAGACCGCTCGAGCCCGTTCGCCTCGGTAAAGACGAGCGGGTTGGGCTGCGTCCCGAGCGCCATCACCACCGTATCCATCGGCATGTCGTACTCGGAACCCTCGATGGGGATGGGACGGCGCCGCCCGCTGGCGTCCGGCTCGCCCAGCTCCATCCGGATGCAGCGCAGGCCGCTCACCCAGCCGTTCTCATCGCCCAGGACCTCCACCGGGTTGGTGAGGAAGTCAAAGACGATCCCCTCCTCCTCGGCGTGGTGCACTTCCTCGGCGCGAGCGGGCACCTCATCGCGGGAACGCCGGTACACGATGTGCACCTCGGCGGCGCCCAGGCGCAGCGAGCAGCGCGCGGCATCCATGGCCACGTTGCCGGCCCCCACCACCGCCACGCGACTCCCCACCTTGACGGGGGTATCATACTGCGGGAAGAGGTAGCCCTTCATCAGGTTCGTGCGCGTCAGCAGCTCGTTGGCCGAGTAGACCCCGTTATAGTTCTCGCCGGGGATGTTCATCATCATCGGCAGGCCGGCGCCCGTGCCGAGGAACAGGGCATCGTACTGCTCCAGAAGCTCCTCGAGGGTGTACAGCTTGCCGATCACGACGTTGGTGCGTATCTCGACGCCCAGCTCGCGGAGATAGCTGATCTCGGCCTGCACTACCTCCTTGGGGAGACGGAACTCGGGGATGCCGTACATCAGCACGCCGCCGGGAACGTGTAGCGCCTCGAGGATCTCCACATGGTGGCCGAGCTTGGCGAGGTCGCCCGCCACGGTCAGGCCGGCGGGTCCCGCGCCGATGACGGCGATGCGCTTGCCAGTTGGCTCTGGGATGGCCGGCGCCGTCATTCCCTCCCGGCGCTCCCAGTCGGCGACAAAGCGCTCCAGGCGGCCGATGGCCACCGGCTCGCAGCGGCGCCCGAGGACGCACTTGGCCTCGCACTGGGTCTCCTGCGGGCAGACGCGCCCACAGATGGCGGGGAGGCTGTTCTTGTCCTTCAGGAGATCGGCGGCCTCGCGCATGCGCCCCTCGCGCAGGGCGAGGATGAACTCGGGGATGCGCACCTGCACGGGGCAACCGCTAACGCACTGCGGCTTCTTGCACTGGATGCAGCGACTCGCCTCGGCGATGGCCATCTCCATGGTATAGCCCAGCGCCACCTCGTTGAAGCACTGCTTGCGCTCTTCGGCGGGCCGGGTCGGCATCTCCTGGCGATCGATCACCTCACGGTTGGCTTTCGGCATGATGTATGAACTCCTAGCTCTCGACGCTGGCGAGGTGCTGCTCGTAGGCCTCGATGGCCTTTTTCTCGAGGTCCAGGTAGATGCGCTGCCGGGTCAGCAGGAGGTCCCAGTCGACCTGGTGGCCGTCGAACTCGGGGCCGTCGACGCAGGCAAAGCGCGTCCTGCCGCCCACCGACACGCGACACGCGCCGCACATCCCCGTGCCGTCGACCATGATCGAGTTCAGGCTGACGATGGTCTTGACGCCAAAGGGCTGCGTCGTCAGGGCGATGAACTTCATCATGATGGCCGGGCCGATGCCCCAGATGCAGGCGACCTCGCGGCCCGATTCGAGCAGCTCCTTCAGCGGCACGGTGACCAGGGCCTTGCGGGCGTAGCTGCCGTCGTCGGTGCAGACGATCAGCTCGTCCGTCACCCCGCGCATCTTCTCCTCCCAGAAGAGGAGGTCGCCGCTGCGCGCGCCGATGATGCCGATGACGTGGTTGCCCGCCTCGCGCAGGGCACGGCAGATGGGATAGATGGGGGCGATGCCCAGGCCGCCGCCGACCACCACCACGGTGCCATCCTCCTCGATCTCGGTGGGGGTGCCCAGGGGACCGGTAAAGCTCGCCAGGCAATCCCCCTCGTTGAGGGTGCCCAACAGCCTGGTGGAGACGCCGACCTCTTGGACGACGATGGTGATGGTGCCCGCCTCGCGATCGAAATCCGCGATGGTGAGGGGAATGCGCTCCCCCTCGTCGTGCACGCGCAGGATGATGAACTGTCCCGCGCGCGCCTTGCGGGCAACCTCGGGCGCCTCGATGACATAGAGCTTGGTCACCGGCGTCAGGGTCTCTTTGTGCAGGATGCGATACACCGAGTACCTCCTCAGACTAGACGGATCTGGGCGCCCGAGCGCCGCCTCGAAGTGAGGCCGACGCATACGGCAATCCGGCGTGAGGACCGCCGGGAGCACCAACGTAGGATTATACAACACCCGTCGAGGGAGCCCAAAAGCCCTCAGCGCAGCTCGGAGACCTGCCGGAGGACGGCCAGGACCGCCAGCGCGACTCGGAACAGCTGCCCCCTGTCGACGCTGCCGGCCTTGGCCGGCAGGTTGGTCCCGCCAGAACGGGCTGGCGGGCCGTAGCGGCGGTAGGCCCACCCGCCGGCGGCCCCCACCAGCGCCCCCAGAACGGCGCCGATGACAATCACACGCGCTTCTTCTCGCACGCTTACCTCCTCCGCAAGAGGGCCCGAAGGGTCGACGCCTGGCCCCGTCGCCAAGCCGCCCACCCGGCCCTGACGCCGGCGACGGCGCCATTGGCTTCGATGAAGGGGCGCGCCGCAACCAACACGCCCCGCCGCGCCCCTTCTGAGGCGCGAATCGCGGTGTGTCGGGCCTGGTGCACCCCGTGCGTCACCTTGGGGCTCGCCCGCCGCATGGCGCGATGGATCTGCCAGGTGATGAACGCCACCAGGGCCGTGATGGCAATGGCCTGAATGGCCAGGAAGATGATAGCCCAATCCCGGGCGATGGCCAGGCTCTCGAGGGTCATACCCAACCTCCGACCACCCTATAGCAGCTCGGTCTGATAGTCCAGCAACACCAGGGCAAAGGGCCCATCCTCGATGTAGCGCACGGCGTGCTCAAAGAGCCCGTGGATGTAGGCGGAGTCGGTCGAAACACACGTCATGGCGATGGTGGCTAGCTGCCAACTGTCCTGATGGCCCACCTCGGCGATGGACACGTTGAACTGCTGGCGCACGCGCGCCAGGACCGACTTGAGCGTCTGACGCTTGGTCTTGAGCGAGCCGCTCTCCGGGAACTGGACATCCACTGTGCAGAGCCCCACGATGATCGCCAACGTGCCCTCGCTTGGTCCGATGGAGCGCTGTGGCTATCGGACCTTGTCAAAGTGTATGGCGCCATCCACCTGCGCCAGGGCCGCCTCCATGAGCGCCTCAGAGACGGTGGGGTGCTGGTGCATCGTCTCGGCGATGTCGCGGGCGGTGGCGCCCAGTCGCATAGCGATGGCGACCTCGCCCAGCAGGTCGGCGGTGCGCGGCCCCATGATGTGCACCCCGAGGACGCGACCGGCGACGCCATCCTCGCCCACCTCGCAGATCATGCGCACCTGCCCCTCCGGCTCGCCCAACGCCTGGGCGCGGCCGTTGGCGCTAAAGGGGAAACGGGTGACGCGATAGTCGAGCCCCTGGCTCTTGGCCTCCTCTTCGGTGAGGCCGACGCTGCCGATCTCGGGGATGCTGAATACGGCATCCGGCACCACGCCATAGTCCATGGGCTGTTTGTGATCCGCAAGGATGTTCTCGACGGCTACGACGCCCTCGCGCGAGGCGACGTGCGCCGTCATGTAGCCGGCCAACACGTCACCGATGGCATAGATACCGGGGACGCTGGTCTCGAGGTACTCGTTCACCGCCACGCCCGGCGGGCGCAGGCGCACACCGACGTCCTCCAGCCCCAGGCCCTCCACGAGCGGCGCGCGGCCGGTGGCCAGCAGCACCACGTCCCCCTCCGCCACCCCCGGCTCGCCGGAGCGCTCATAGTGCACCCGCAGGAAGCCGTCGTCACCTTGCGTGATCTCTTGCGCCTTGGCGCCGAGGTTTATGTCGATCCCCTGCCGCCCCATGGTGATGCGCAAGCGCCGCGCCAGGGGCCGGTCGACCGTTCGCAGGAACTCTTCCATCTCCAGGAGGGTGACCTCGCTGCCCAGGGCACGATAGATGCAGGCGAACTCGACGCCCACGACGCTGCCGCCGATCACCACCAGGCGCCGGGGTTGCTCCTCCAGCGCGAACAGCTCGTCCGAGGTGACCACGCCGGGGAGATCCTTCCCCGGGATCGGCAGGCGCAACGAGACCGCCCCCGTGGCGATGATGATGGCGCGGGTGGCGAGTTCCTCAGCGCCGTCTCCTCCGGTGACGCGCACGCGATCGGGCGCCTCGATGCGGCCGTGCCCCCGATACACGTGAATGCCGTTGCTGTCCATCAGCCGAGCGACACCACCGACGACGGTCTCGACGACCTCGCGGCGTCGCGCCACGAGCCTGGGGTAATCGACGCGGGCGCCGTCGACGGCCAGCCCGAACTGCCCCGACGTAACGTCGCGGAACAGCTCGGCGTCGCGCACCATCGCCTTGGCGGGGATGCAGCCGCGGTTCAGGCAGGTGCCGCCCAGGGCATCCTTCTCCACCAGGGCGACGCGCCCGCCCAGTTGGGCGGCGCGGATGGCGGCCACGTACCCACCCGGCCCCCCGCCGATGATGACGATATCAAACGGTTGGCGTGCGTCCGCAGAGTCACTCATATCGCCGTGACCCTCCTTTCACCCACAACGAGCGTCCCTCGCACCGCGACGGCTACTCTCTGTCGTCCCGAGCGCCCTGCACCACACCATCATCCCACACGTAGGGCGCCATAACATGGCGCGGGACATTGACTTGCTCTACAGCGCGCCCCGCGCCGCTAGACCTGCTGCTCGGCCTCGATGCGGTACGTGTACGTTACGTTCGACTTGAGCGAGTTGGTGACGCCACAGTACTTGGTCTGCGACAGCTCGACGGCGCGCGCCACCGAATCCTCCGAGATATCCCAGCCCCGCACGACGAACTCGAGTTCGATGTCGGTAAAGATGCGCGGGTGCGCGTCCTGGCGATCGCCGCGGGCGTGCACCTGAAACCCCGTCACGCGCTGCCGCATCTTTTTCAGAATCGAGATGACGTCCATGCCGGTGCAGCATATCAGGCTCGTCAGGAGCGCCTCCATGGGACGCATCCCCGCACCGGTGCCCCCGACTTCTGGGGCGCCGTCGAGCACCGTCGCAACCCCCGACAACTGCGCCTGGGCGACGAATCGCAGCCCATCGACCCAGGTGGCCGTCGCCGCATAGTGGGTGCCCTCTTCTGCCATTTTACCTCTCCTCGATCGAACGTCCCGGCCGCCGCCTCAGGGCAGGAAGAGCCGGAAGGACGTCTGATAGATGCGGACGGAACTCAGATACTCGTCGCTCCATCCGCCCATGGCGTATAGGTACGCCCCGCCCCGCGCGGTCACCGCCGAGAGCCCGAGATTGGCCCACCGGGACGCCAGGGGACTGTCAAAGGTGGACCAGACGTCATTGGCGATGTCATAGCGCTCGTTGTAGGCGGCGCGCCCGTCACCGGCGCCCCCCACCACGTACAGCATGCCATCGACGGCGGCCATGGCGTGGTCGGCACGGCCGACGCTCATGGGCATGTGGGTGCGCCAGGGATCCGCCCCCTCGGCGGCCAGCGCCGGATCGAATGATTCGCACAACCCGTATTCGGTGACGCCGTCATAGCCCCCCACGACGTACACTCGGCCGTTCCATGTCGCGACGGCGGCATGACCGCGCGGGATCTCCAGGGGCGCGAGTTCGTCCCAGCGGTCGGCGGCCGCGTCGTAACGGTACACCGTGTCCACGTATACCTGCCCGTCCCATCCGCCGATGACGAGATATCCCCCCGCCACCGGCGCGATGGCGTAGGAGCAGCGCGGCTCCGGCAGCGGGGCCAGCGTGGTCCAGGCATCCGCGTCGGGATCGTACACCTCGTGCACGTCACGCACCGTGCCGGAGGCGTCCAGGCCGCCGGGCACCGCGATGAGGCCCCCCAGCGCCGCCGCGCCGACGTTGGCCACGGCGGTGGGCTTGCGAGCGCCCCGGCTCCAGCGGTCCTGCTCGGGATCGTAGGCGTCGGTGTCGGCGCTCCAGCCCTCGTCCGTGAGGCCACCGATCACATAGATGGTGCCGCCGACGGCGACCTGGGCGAAACGGCCCGTCGCCGCGGGCATCTGGGCGCCGCTGCGCCAGCGCGAGGCTTCGGCGGTCTCGCGGCTCACGGCCTGCGAGCGCGGCATGTCGATGAAGCGGTTGTTGGGTGCGGGGGTGCTGGCCTGTGCCGACGGCCAGACGATAGTCGCCAGGATGATGGCCAGGGCGGCCAGGAGCGCCAGGCCCTGCCCGAGGCGTAGGGGCCACTCCATGGGGATCGGCTCGGGCTCTGAGGGGGCAGGCGCCTCATCGGCGACGGCCGTCTCCTCGGATCCGTTGACCCCATCGGGCGTCGCCACGTGGATGAGGCCCTGCTGGATCGCCAAGAGCGTCGCCTCGGTGCGCGACTCGACGCCCAACTTGGCAAAGATGTTGCGCAGGTGCGCCTTGACCGTGTTGACGCTGATGCACAGGTCGCGCGCGATCTGCTGATTGGTGGCGCCGGTGGTCACCAGCGTCAGCAGCTCGAGTTCACGCTCGCTGAGCTGCTCGGGAGCCTCCCCAGCCATACCGTTCCTCGTGACTGATCCTTCCGCGGCCGCGCAGCGATCCAGCCGATGCTGCCATGGGCCGCGTGATTGTAGCACGGTTGCGGACGGGTCACAACCGGCGGGGGACAGCCGTCGGCGGTCGGCAGTCGGCGGTCGGCTCTTGGCTTTTAGCCCTTGGCTCTTGGCCAGTAGCAAGAAGGGAGAGCGGTTCCGCAGACAGCCAAAAGCCAACAGCTAATGGCCGCCCGACGACAGCTGACCGCTGACTGCCGATAGCTGACCGCCGACCGCCGAATGCAACCTCTCACGCCGAGGTGCGTATAATAGGTTGTATCGTCCCGATGATTGAAAGGAGCCTTCTCATGAGCACTGACGAACTGGCGATGGATCAGGGCGGGGCTGCGCCCCGCGAGCGGCGCGTCGTCGAGGCCGAGATCAAGATACCTCGGCTCGAAGAGATCAAGATGCCCAAGGTGGACATGGAGCCCTTGCGCTCCACGGCCGAGCAGGTCCTGTTGACCGGCATCGGGCTTGGTGTGCTGGCGGCCCGCGGCATTCGGGCGGCGGCGCGCGCGGCGTACAACGCCGGCCAAGACGCGGCCCGCGACCCCGGCCCCGTCACCAAGGCGCTGCTCGACATGGTCAAACCCTCGGAGAAGGGCGAGGCGGCGGGGCCGATCCGGCGCCAGGTGCCGGTGATGCCCATCGACAACTATGACGCCCTGGACGCGGATCAGGTGCGCGTACGCCTGCCCGACCTGGCTGAGGAGCAGCTGCGCGTCGTGCGCTCCTACGAGGAGAGCCATCGGGCGCGGCCCGAGGTCCTCGAGGCGATCGACCGGCGCCTGGGCACGGTCTAGCCCGTGCGCACGATCCTCTTCACCGGCAAGGGGGGCGTGGGCAAGACGACGCTGGCCGCGGCCACGGCGCTGCGCAGCGCCTCCCTGGGTCATCGTACTCTGGTCATCAGCACCGACATCGCGCACAGCCTGGCCGATGCCCTGGCTACCCCGCTGGGCAACGAGCCCCGTCCGGTGAACGGATCGCTCGAGGCAGCCGAGCTGGATACGGGCGAGGAGCTGGAGCGCTACTGGGGCGACGTCAAGCGCCGCATCGCGACGCTCCTGCGACAGGAGGGGGTGGAGGCCACCGCCGCGGGCGAGTTGGCGATTCTGCCGGGCCTCGACGAGGTGCTGGCGTTGGTGCGCATCAAGCGCTACCACGATGAGGGGCGCTATGACACCTTGATCATCGACAGCGCGCCCACCGGCGCCGCCATGCGCCTCCTCAGCGCGCCCGACCTGAGCCGCTGGTACGCCGGGCGCATGTTGGGGTTGTCGCGCGGGCTCGCGCGGATGGTGCTCCCCTCGATCCGCTCCCTCGTCAAGGCGCCCATCGGGGAGGATGCGATCCGCGAGCGCATCACGGCGCTGTTCGATCAGGTGGAGGCGCTGCGCGCCATCCTCAGCGACCACGCCGCGACGTCGGTGCGCCTGGTGATGAACCCCGACCACCTCTCGCTGCAGGAGACCCAGCGCGCCTACACCTACATGAACCTCTTTGGCCTGTCGGTGGACGCGCTGTTCGTCAACCGCATCCTGCCCGAATACGTCCTGGACCCGTTCTTCGAGTCGTGGAAGGCCTCGCAGGCGGAGCACCGCCAACAGGCGCAGGACTTGTTCGCGCCGCTGCCCGTGTTCGAGGTGCCGCTCATGCGTCGCGAGGTGGTGGGGGTGGAGGCGCTCGAGGCGCTCGCCACGGCCATCTATGGCGAGTCCGACCCCGTCCCTCCCCTGGCGGACGAGCAGCCGCTGCGCTTCTACGTCGAGGGCGAGCGCTATATGCTGGCGCTGCGCGTCACGGGCGTGCCGGGCGGCACCGTGGAGTTGGAGCGCCAGGGCGACGAGCTGCGCGTGCGGTTGGGGCGCTTTCGGCGCACACTGGCGCTGCCCCAGTATCTGGCGGGTATGGATCCTGCCTGGGCGCAGGTGGAGGGCGAATACCTAAGGGTCGCCTTCGAGCAGGCCTAAGGGCACACCTAGGAGCACCTCCCGAGGCTGCCCCCGGCGCGAGCCCGATATGCGGCGAACCGCTGTGGCGAGGAGCCCTCGGGGGTGTCCCGCCGCGCCGTGCGGCTGTGGTTGACGTGCGCCCGTCCAGGTCGTATCATCGCCTCCCGAGACACGACACTCGCCCGAGTGGCAGGTGACGCCACTCGGGCGAGCGCATCCAGGAGGTAGACCATGCGCAAGGTAACGCTGGGCACGACGGGGTTGGTGGTGAGTCGGCTGGGGCTGGGCACCGACGTACTGCACGCCGGCGGCCTCTCGGTCGAGGAGCACACCGCCATCATCCTGCGGGCCTGGGAGCTGGGCATCAACCTCATCGACACCGATCGCTGGTACGACACGTACCCCAGCATCGCGGCGGCGTTGCCCCACGTGACGCGTCGGGATGTGGTGCTCGTGTCCAAAACGTATGAAAAGACGCGCGACGCGGCGCTGGCCGACGTGGCCTATGCGCTGGAGGCGCTGGGCACCGAGTACCTGGACCTTTTCTTGCTGCACGCCGTCGACAGCATGGAGCAATACGCCGAGATGGCCGGCGCCCTGGAGGGCCTGCAGGAGGCGCGAGAACGCGGCTGGATTCGCCACATCGGCCTGTCCACCCACGCCGTGCCGGTGGTGAGCGCCATCGCCGGGCACCCCGACATCGAGGCGATCCTCACGGTGGTGAACCTCAAGGGCAAGAACATGCACCGCACGGGCACCCGCGAGGGGATGGAGCGCGCCGTGGCGCGCGTCTGCGAGGCGGGCCAGGGGGTCTATGTGATGAAGCCGTTCGCCCGCGGCCGCTTGTTCGACGACGCCAACAAGGACAAGCCGCTCACTCCCGAACAGGCGGAGGAGGCGCTGCGCTACCTGTACGGCCTGCCCACCATCCACGCCGTCGTGCCGGGGATCCGTTCCATCGCGCAGCTCGAGCACTGCGTGCGGGTGGTGGAGGCGCTGGACGGCTGATGGCTTCGCCGGGCGCACGCCCAACCCGCGGCTTTGGAACACACGCAGTGCCGGCGTGCGACGCGCCGGCACTGTGCTATAATGGGCAGCGATCACCTATGCGTGGAGAGGTACTGTGACCGAGGGCGCACCGGAACGACGTCTGCCGCGCGAGACGTGGGTAGCTCTGGACATGGCGGGCTGCCCCAACCGCTGCCGCCACTGCTACCTGGGCTCCCCGCCGACGCGACGCGTCGAGGGCGCTGTGCTGGCCGGGCTGGCGGCGCGATTTCGCGACTGGGTGCGCCCCGGCGAGTGCGCGCCCTATCTGCGCCACGTGCAGGCCTACAGCTGGTTCCGGGAGCCGGACTACCGGGATGATTACCGCGCGCTCTATGATCTGGAGGGCGAGGTGAGTGGCCGCGCGCCCCAGCGGTTCGAGCTACTGAGCATCTGGCGGCTGGCGCGCGAGCCCGACTATGCACGCTGGGCGCGGAGCATCGGCACGGAGGTGTGCCAGATCAGCTTCTTTGGGCTGGAGACGACCCACGACTGGTTCGTGCGCCGCCGCGGCGCGTTCCGCGACAACCTGCTGGCTACGGAGCGCCTCCTCGAGGCGGGGATTCGGCCGCGCTGGCAGCTCTTTCTCACGCGGCGCATCCTGCCGGAGGTGGGGGAACTCTATGAGCTGGTGGACCGGTTGCGTCTCCGCCAGCGTGCCGAGGCGCTGGGCGCCCCATTTCAGGTCTTTGCCCACACGCCGGGCCCCGATGGCGAGGCGTTTCTCATCGAGGAGCTGCGCCCTACCGTGGCCGACCTCGCGCGGGTGCCCGCCGAACTGCTGGAGGCTTCGGTCGCCCACCTGGGGCGCCCCCTGGGAGAGGCGGAGGGCGACATCGTGGCCCGGCTGCGCCGTTGCGACGAGCCGGTCGCGACGCGCTGGGGCAACACCGGCCCACTCGGGTTTTATGTCACCTCGGGCTTCGACGTGTATTCCAACCTGGCCGACCTGAACCCCTGGTGGCGGTTGGGGAACCTGGCGCACGACGATGTGGGCGACGTCGTGGCGCGCCTGGAGGGCGCCGGCGCCATCGGCCTGCGGGTGCTGCGAGACGTGCCGCTATCCGCCTTGGCGAGGCGTTATGGGCGTCCACGCGGCAGGCGCATCTACACCGAGGGGGATCTGGTGTCGCGCTGGGTGCTCTTGGAGTGCCGGCGGCGCTGGACGGAGCGTCCACACTCGTGAGAGGCGTGGCGCCAGGAGAAGACATGACGACGAACATGGATGCCACCCTAGCCGAGAACCTCCCTGCGCTGGGGGCTTACTTCCGCAGACGGGGCGACGTGCTTCTGGCCTATCTCTATGGGTCATATGCCCGCGGCACGGCCGGGCCCCTGTCGGACGTCGACGTGGCCGTGCTCCTGGAGGGGGCGCCGGACGCCCGCGAGCGTTTTCAAGCGCGGCTGGACGTCACCGGCGCCGGGATGGAGATCCTGGAGCGGGACGATGTGGACGTGGCGGTGCTCAATGAGGCGCCGCTGGCGCTGGCGTTCCGCGTCATATACGACGGCGTGCTGCTCCACGCCCGCAGCCGCGCGGCGCGCCGCGACTATGTCGCCCGCATCACCATCGAGTATCTCGACTTTCAGCCGTGCCTGGCCCTGTGGGAGCGCGCCGTGTTCGAGCGAGCGCGCAGAGGAGAGCTAACCCGTGGACCGAACCCCCATCGCGGCGCGCTTGACCGCTATCTCGGACGCACTCAAGGCGCTACGAACCCTGAGGAGCCTGACGAGGGAACAGATCGTCGGTGACGACGTGCTGCGGGCGTCGGTGGAGCGTCACCTTCAAGTGGCCATCCAGGCAGCCCTGGATATCGGCAGCATCCTGCTGTCTAGTGGGGCAAGGCCTCCGAGCGCGTATCGCGCTGTCTTTCCGGCCCTGGCTCAGATTGGCGTCCTGCCGGCTGATTTTGCCGAGCGCTTGGCCGAGATGGCCGCGTTCCGAAACGTCTTGGTGCACCTCTACCTCGAGGTCGACCCCGAGCTGCTGTACGCCTACCTGCAGGAAGGGCTGGACGATCTGGAACGCTATGCACAGTACGTCGCCGAGCACATGGCCCAGCACGACGATGCCTCGACGACCAGCGCCACTACGGAGGGGGACGCACCATGAACAGCCGTGAGCGTGTGATGCGCGCCATCGCCATGACGGGGCCAGACCGGCCGCCGTTCACCCACGCCACGCTGCCCGGCGCAGCCAAGCGCTACGGCACCGCCCTCGATGCGCTGCACGCGCGCTACCCCTCTGACATCGTCGACGTGGGGAGCGCCACCGAGGGCGAGTTCGGCCCCGAGATCGGTGTGCCCAACCGTGACACGTGGGGGTCGCTGTGGGTGCGCCACACCGACGAGCACAAGGGGCAGGTGGTGCGGGGGCCCCTGGAGGATTGGGCGGCCCTGGACCGCTTCCAGCCGCCAGACACCGCCAGCGACGCCATCATCGCCGAGGTGGAGGAGCGACTGCGCCGCAACGCCGGACAGCGCTTTAGCTTCGCCGATGGCGATATCCTGTGGCAGCGCATGTTCTACGTCCATGGCTACCAGGCCACTCTGGAAGACCTGCTGGTGCAACCGGAGCGCTGCGCCGCGCTCCGCGACATGATCCTGGAGGTCATGCTGCGTCGCGTCGACCGCCTGTGCCGCCTACCGGACCTGGACGCCATCCACTTTCGCGATGACTGGGGCACGCAGGAGAGTCTGATGATCAGCCCCGCCCTATGGCGCCGCTTCTTCAGGCCCGCCTATGCCGAGCTATTCGGCCGCACGCGGGCCGCCGGCAAGGTGGTGTGGTTCCACAGCGACGGCGTCATCGACGCCATAGTCCCCGACCTCATCGAGATCGGGGTGCAGGTGCTCAACCCCCAGGTGGGCGCCATGGGGAGGGGGCGCGTGGCGGAGTTGTGCACCGGACGCATCTGCATCCAGGCCGACATCGACCGGCAGTGGGTGCTGCCCTACGGCACGCCGGACGACGTCCGCGCCGCCGTGCGGGCCGACATGGACGCCTTTTGGCGGGACGGCGGCTACATCGGGCGCGCCGAATCCGCCGGCGACACGCCTCTGGAGAACCTGGACGCGGTGTATGATGAGCTAGGGCGCTATCGGCCCTCGGCGTTCGGCGATCAGCGTTCGGCTGTCAGCGAGTAGTCTCCGAGTCTGCCTAGGCGCACGTCGAGCAGGCGACCTCTCGCAGACACGCGCTCACCATCGGCCGCCGACAGCCGACAGCCGTTCGCTGAGAGCCCGACACTGACAACTGATTACTGACTACTGCTGAGAACCGAGTTATACTCGCTATGACAACGATCGGCATCGATTTCGGAACAACGAACTGCAGCGCGGCGGTGTACCGTGACGGGAGGGTGGAGCTGATCCCCCTGGAGGGGGATCGTCCCGTCCTGCCGTCCACCATCTGCTGCACGCGCTCGGGCGAGATCCTGTTTGGCCGGACCGCCATCGAGCGCTACCTCGATCTCACGCGTGAGACGCCCATCCGCTACCGCTTCACCGACCTGCGCGGGCTCACCTCAGTGTTCGCCACCGAGATGGCCGAGAACCCGCTCACCGAGTCGGAGCACGGCCTGGTGGTCGTCTCGGACGCCGAGGACGAGGACGACGAGGCCAAACCGGCGCGGCTCTTCCAGTCGGTCAAGACGGGGTTGCGCGACGCGGGTTTCAACGGCACCTCCGTCTATGGGCGCTACTATGCCACCGAGGAACTCATCGCGCTGGTGTTGCGCCATATCCGCGAGCGCGCCGAGGCGTACCTGGGCGAGCCGGTCACGACCGCTATCATCGGCCGGCCCGTCACCTATGCTTCATCCGACCACCCGCCATCGGTGCCCGCCGAGGAGATCGATCGCACCGCCCACGAGCGCATGCTGGCCGCGGCGCGCCTGGCCGGCTTTGAGCGGGCGGCGCTCGAGTTCGAGCCGGTGGCGGCGGCACGCTATCTCCGCGCGGGCCTCCCCCAGGGCAGCCACAGCCTGGTGTTCGACTTTGGCGGGGGCACGCTGGACCTGGCCGTAGGGCGCGCCGTGGCGCCCGGGGCGCCCGAGATCGTCGCCACGCACGGCGTCACGGTGGGCGGCGACGACTTTGACAGCGCCATCATGCGCCACTCCCTGCTCAAGCACTTTGGCCAGGGCACTACCCTGGGGCCGAAGGAACTCCCCTTCCCGCCCAACGTGCTGGCGCCGCTGCTCCACTGGCAGACGATCCCGATTCTGACCCGCCCAGCCAGCGCCGCTCGCATTGCGGCCATCAAGCGGCAGAGCAACGCGCCCCATACCGTGGAGAACCTCCAGACGCTGACGCGACAGGGGCTCGGGTTTCGTCTCTTCCAGGCCATCGAGGCGGCCAAGATTCGGCTCTCCAGCGAGCCGCGCACCCGCATTGCGCTGAATCAAGCGGGCCTGCACATCGACGAACTGGTGACGCGCGGCCATTTCGTGACGGCCATCGGCGACCATCTGGTGGCCATCGAGCACGGCATCGACGCTGCGCTGGAGGCGGCCGGCCTCCCCCGCGATGCCGTGGACCTCATCCTGCTGACGGGCGGCTCCTCGCTCGTGCCGGTGGTGCAGGGCCGCGTGGGCAGCCTGTTCGGCCCCGAACGCGTGCGCATGGCCGACCCCTTCACCAGCATCGTGGCCGGCCTGGCCATCGTGGCCGCCGAGGACGACATCTGCGTGCCGGTCCGCGACGTGGTGCCGGGGGCCACCCGCGCCCGCATCGAGGCGGAGGCGGTGACCATCGGCGAGACGGTGGCCTTTCGGCGCGGGCACCAGACGGTGGAGGGATTGGTGGTCCGTCGCGCCGGCGGCACGCTCCACGACGCCGTGCTGGTAATCGAGTACTGGGACGCCGAGATCGAGCAGTTCGTCAGCACCATGCGCCACGAGACCAAAGTCCGCCGCGTAAAGGTGCCGCGCTGAGGGGAGAGGGAACGCGGATGCACGCGGATTGAACGGATCTCCGCGGATGATTATACACCAGAGAGCGCAGAGGAATTCTCTCAATCCTCTGCGCTCTCTGCGGTTAGTTTGACCTCTATCCGCGGCGATCCGCCCGATCCGCGTGCATCCGCGTACCAGTCACCCTCGCCGGCGGGGCAGAGGCGGGGGGATGACCAACTGGGAGCAGTCGCCGTCGCGCCAGGGGAGCAGCTCGTCCTCCAGGTGCTGGCGACAGCGGGCGTAGGCGGGCTCGCGCGTCATGTTGTTGGCGAACATGAGATCCCACATGGCGTCCAGCGCCTCGATCCAGCCGTCGCGGTACCCGCGACGGCGGCTCACCTGGGGCTGTTCCGGCTCGGTAGGTGTCAGGGGGTTGTCGGCCGTCAGCGCCTCGCGAAAGCCGTCGTACCACTCGAACAACTCTCGCTGCCAGTAGGACCAGCAGGCGTCGTAGGCCGCCTGGCGACTCAACCTGTCGTCGAGCATCATGACGTGAAAACGATCCATGCCATTCACCCAGCCGTCGACGTAGCCGCGGCGATAGGCACTCTCCGGGTTGTCGCGCGTACCACCCTCCGGGACGTCGCCGAGCGCCGGCGCCCCCGCCGGATCACCCGCACCCCGAGTCGCCATCGTCACCCTCCGGGAGGCGTCGACGCCCTGGTCGACGCCTGGATTTGACCACGCTGTCAGTCGCCACGCCGCTCGAGAGGGCGGCATGTCGGCGGCGTTCCGCGCCATGATAGCACGGTGGCGGGTATCGCGCTACCCCTCATGCGCCGCGAACGCGCCCCTACATAGCGTCTCAGCCGCCCTCCAGCCACTCCAGGTGCACGGCGCCCGCCACGTCGAGGAAGCAGAGCAGCGTTCGCGGCGTCTCGCCCACCAGCGTCTCGACGGCGCGCCGGTAACGCGCCATCTGCTCGACGTAGGTGCGCTTGGTGATCCACTCCTCGACCGCGGCGCCATCGGCAAGGTGGTCGGTCTTGACATCGACGACGGTCCAGCCCCCCTCACCCCGGTACAGCACGTCGATGACGCCCACGTCGATCACGCCGTTCCATTCCACGCTATACGGGATCTCGTGCCAGCGGGGGCGCCCCGCCTCCATGTCGGCGCAGAGCCGGTGGCCGCGCAGGCGCTCCAGGAGCCGCCGGGAGCGGCTGCGGGCATGGTCGATGCGCTCCCGATCGGTGAGGCCGTAGCGCCGCGCCTGGGTCTCCGCCCAGGCAGCAAAATGCGGGTCGTCAAAGCGCCACTGCGCCAGGGCAGCGTGGACGATATTGCCCACTACCCATGCGGGCGCCCTGCGCTCCCCGTCTGCGGGCGCCACCCGCCACACGCGGCGCGCAGGGCGCCGCTCCTGCTCCAGTGAGGGCTCGTCCGCCGCCGCCTTGCCGGCAGCGACGGGCTCGAGCATGGCGAGGTTCGGGAGTACTTGGGAGGAGCCCCGCATCCCGGCGCCCCCCTCCGTCGTCCCGAACGGATGTGAGGGACCTTGTGTAGCTGGCCAAGGTTCCGCGCCATGCCATGGCGCACTACGCTCAGAACCACGGCCCAGTGCCACGCCTCCCTCCGTCGTCCCGAACGGACGTGAGGGACCTTGACTGGCTGGCCGAGTTTCCTCACGCCTCCCCGAACGGCGGAACGGATCGAGGCCCGGCTGCGACGCCTCCGGACGCCAGCCCGGCTCGTAGAGGCAGCAAGCGGCCGGCGTCGCGCCGATACGAATCTCCTCCCGCAGCGCCCGCGCACCCTCCTGGTCATAGTCCCACGCCACGTGCCCCAGGTCGGTGCCGCCCGCCTCCACCAGTGGCGCCAGCCACTCTCCCACGCCGCTCAGCGCCTGCCCCTTCATCGACACGCAGCCGTTCAGGATGAGGAGGTCCTTGGCGCGCGTGGTCGCCACATAGAACAGGCGCCCCGACTCGGCCGCCTCCTGGTCGTCCAGCCGTCGCTTGGCCAGGCGCACTACCATGGGCTGACGATCCTCGTCGTCCTTCACCGGCAAGAGCGGCCCGAGTTCGGGGTCGACGATGACGCCGTCCCGCCCGCGACGCTGGTGCGTCACGTCGCCGAGCACCACCACCGGGAACTCGAGCCCCTTGGCGGCGTGGACGCTCATGATCTGCACCGCGCCCTCGGACAGAGCCCGCGCCTCCCCCTCTCGGGCGCCCACATCGCGCAGCCGCTCGACGTACTCGAGGAACTCGCCCACGCCCACCAGGCCGCTGCGATGGGCATCGTCCAGCAGCTTGGCTAGGTTACGGCTCCCCCTCCCCTGCCCCGCCGCGATAAGGACGGCGGGATAGCCGGTGTCGTCATACAGCGCCTTGAGAACGTCGGCCACCGAGGCGCGCCCCACGAGCCGCCGCAGTCTGGTGAGGCGCTTGGCGGCGGCCGCGGCGCACGCCGCCTCGTCCGGCAGTACGTCCGAGCACCCTCCGTCCGGCGCGCCACCGACGACCTCCGCCAGCACGTCCCAGAGCGAGGCGGCCTCCCCGCGACGCCGCCGCTCCTGGCACAGCCGGTAGACGGCCGCGTCGGACAACCCCATCACGGGGGAGCGCAGCGCCCCGGCCAGGGCGAGGTCGTCCTCCGGGTCGGCCAGGGCGCGCAGGAGGTTGAGCACGTCGCGCACCTCGGGTCGCTCGTGGAACCCCCGCCCCGCCACGGTGACATAGGGGATGCCGGCCCGGTCCAGCGCGTCCTCGTAGGCGGCGAAGGAGCTGGAGGCACGACAGAGGATGGCCGCGTCGCCGTAGCCGAGCCGGGGTTCGCCATCTCGTTCGTCGGGCCGCGCGCCGCCCTCGACCAACTGCTGCAGGCGCGCCGCCACGGCGTCGGCCGCCCGGTCCAGGCTTCCCTCCGCCTTGGGGCCGGAGGTCAGGTGCAGTTCGATGTATGGCGCGGCCAGACCGTCCGCCGGCGTTTGTCGGTATCCGTTCAGCGGGGCAAAGGGCTCGGCCCAGGGGCGGCTCGAGTCGGCATCGACGCCCAGAACGGGGCACAGTAAGGCGTTCAGCCCATCCACCAGCGCCTGGTGGGCGCGGTAGGACACGTCGAGGGACAGCACGCAGCCACCCTCCCGCCCCACGTCTTCGCGCTCCTGCCGGAACACCGTCACGTCGGCCCCGCGAAAGGCATAGATGGACTGCTTGGCGTCGCCCACCACGAACAACTTGCCAGCGGGATGGTTCAGGAGGTGCAGCAGGTCGCGCTGGCGCCCGTTGGTGTCCTGGAACTCGTCCACCAGCAGGGCGGCCACCTCCGCCCGCCAGCGGGCGCGCACGCCCGCGTCCCCGCGCAGCAGGTCGAGGGCGAGACGCTCCAGGTCATCAAAGTCGAGGGCGCGGCGCTCCTCCCTCAGGGCGTCGTACTCGGCCACCACCCGCTCGTGGAGGCGCGCCAGGCCGGGCATGCAGTCCGCCAGGCGCCGATCCAGATCCATGCTCAGCCCGCCGCCCTTGATGAGGGGTTCGAGGATCTCCTCATAGATGCCGCGAAGGACGCGCAAGGCATCCTTGGGTCGCGCCGGCGACCAGTTCCCCTGACGCCCCTTGTTCAGCGGCATGTTCGCCTTCAGCTCGGAGAGGCAGGCGCAGACAGCCTGCCAGTCACCCGCGTCGCCTGCGACGCAGATCGCGTCCCACTGCGCCAGGAGCGCCCGCAGTGGCTCGGCCAGGGGATCGCCCGCCGCCGCGGCTCGACTGAGGGCGCCGTCATCGCGCAGGGCGCACAGCTCGGCAAAGGCCTCGCGCGCGTCCGGGTCGTTGACAAAGGCCTCGATTGGCGGCGTGAGGCGCGCCTCCCAGTCCGCCCAGCAGGGAGAGGCCCAGCCCGGGTCGCAATCGGCCACCGCCAGGCGCGCCCGCAGCATGGTCAGCAACCCCTCGCGCAGGACACGCTCGCGCGCCAGGCCAAAGAGGGGCGCGATGTCGTCCTCCCCCGCGGCCCACCCGAGGGCGAGGTCCACCGCCTGCTCCTGCAACAGGGCGGCCTGGGCCTCGTCCAGGACGTCAAAGCCGGGATCGACGCGCATCGAGGGCTCACCGCAACGCGCCGCCTCCACCGGATGCGCCCGCAGTATCTCGGCGCAGAGGGTGTGGATGGTGCCGATGCGGGCGGCGTCGAGCTGGCCATACAGCGCGCCCCAGCGGGCGCCCTCCGCGCCCTCCAGCCCCGGCGTCGCGAGGTAGGCGCGCACCGCCTCACGAGCGCGGTTGCGCATCTCGTGGGCGGCCTTGCGGGTAAAGGTGACCGCTACCACCGAGCGTGTGGGCAGGCCCTCAGCCAGCAGAGCCAGGTAGCGAGCCACCAGCGTGCGTGTCTTGCCCGTGCCCGCGCCGGCAGTGACCACCACGTCCCGCCCACGCGCCACAATGGCCGGGATCTGTTCCTCGTTGGGCTGCATCGAAGCGACGATGGGGTGAAGCATGCTATAGTGAAGCCTTTCTCGACACAGAGAGCACAGAGACCACAGAGGGCGCAGAGGACGCAGAGAAATGAAGAGACCGGCCAACGGGCCAACAGGGTAGCAGGTTACAGGTTACAGGCGATGCGATGCGTTGCATATACTACGGCCGCAGCCACAAGCGTCAGAGCCCTCAAGGCCCTGTAACCTGCCACCTGAAACCTGTGACCCACTCCTCTGCGTCCTCTGTTCCCTCTGTCCTTTGTGTCCTCTGCGGTTGAATCCCCTTCCTCTACGCGAACCCAGGCCGGTAACGCCAGCAGAACGAGGCTGCGGGGCAATAGGAGGGGCAGCCACCGCGCGGAGGGTGGGAGGTGAACACGCCGCCGCGCACGGCGCGCACGGCCTGCCAGGCCGCCTCTATGGCCGCCGCGAACGCCGCCTCCGGCCCCCCGTCAAAACCCGCCAGGGTGAACCCGCTCGGCTCGGCCTGTCGCACGTGCCAGTAGAACCCATCCAGCGGCTCCCCCAGCCCCAGGGCGTCGCGGGCGGCCAAGGCATAGAGGGGCAGTTGCAGCTTTTTCCCCTCCGCCACGGCCCGCTTGCTGAAATCGTTCTTGCCCGCCGTCTTGTAGTCCACGACGCGCACGCCGCCATCCGCACGGCGGTCGACGCGGTCGATGAAACCGCGCACGCGCAGCGCGTCGTCGCCGTCGCGAAGCACCAGGGCACAGTCGCCGCCAAAGGGCTGCTCGCACACTACCTCGACATAGCCATCGGAGCATGCATCCAGTGCCTCGATGGAGCGCAGCAGGTTGTGCAGGATCTCGGCGCGCGTCTGGGGCCACCAGGCCGTCTCGCGAAAGCCCTCGCGGATGGGCGCCTCCTCGAGGATGGGCTCCGCCACACGCGCGACCCAGGCGTCCAGGTCGCCGTCCTGGCGGCCTCCGTAGTAGCCCTCGAACAGGCGGTGGTAGATGTTGCCGAGCTGTCGCGCGTCCAGCCCCTCTACCGGCTCGACCCTGGGCTCGAGGCGCAGCACACTGCCAACAAAGAACATGAAGGGGCAGGCGCGGTACTGCTCCAGCCGCGAGGGACTCCACACGTGGAGCGGGCCGTAGCGCGCGGCGAACTCGTCGGCTAGCATCTGCAAGTCGCCATCATATGCGCCGGCGGGCGCCTCGCCGTCACGCAGCCGGACTACCCGCGTGGCCGACGCGAACGCGGCCCACCGCTCGGGGCGCCGCGCTCGCAGCCAGTCGCAGGCGGCCTCCTCGGCGGGATAGGCCGCCAGGGACACCAGCAACTCCGGCCAGGAGGCGGCGCGATGGGGTCGCGGCGCGTTCTCGCTGCCGAGGGTCAACGGCTCGACGCCGGTCAGCCGACGCATCTCCTCCCAGAAGGGGGAGGGCGCCCAGGCTGCGCCGTTGTCCGCAAGACGTGGACGCGTCAGCAGGAGGCTATCGCGTGCGCGCGTCACCGCCTCGTAAAAGCGCTCGGGCTCGGCGCTCTCGGTGGGCAGCTCCAGCGCGATCCCCCGCTCCCGCAGCACGAGGCGGTCGGCGTCGCGCAGTAGCACATCCTCCCCCAGGCCGGCGGGAAACTCGCCCTCGGCCAGACCGAGGATGGCCACCGCACGGAAGGGGATGCCCCGCGCCGCCACCACATCGGCCGCCAACACCTCGTCGCGGTCGATGGGCGTCGACATGCTGAGCCGCGCCGCCTCGAGGGCTCCGGCAAGCTCGGCAAAGAACTCGGCCCGCCCCACGGGCGCGCCCACCCGGCCCTCACCGGCGAGGAGCGCCTCGGCGGCCACCAGGCCGCGCAGGACGTCCTTGAGCGCCCGGAGCGCCTCGATGTCGCGCTCGGCGACGCGGACGGCCTCCGGGTCGGGCGGCGCCTCGCTCAGCCCGGCGCGGATGCACGCCACGATGCCGTCACAGCGCCCCTCGCCCGCCCCCGCGCTCGGGAGGTCGTCGGCGCCGATCAGCTCCTCCAACCACCCCACGTACTCGCGAAAGGTGGTCGCAGAAGCGGGCGGTGACACGCGCTCGACAAAGCGCTGCAAGAGGGCGAGCAGATGCGCCGCCTCCTCACCGACAGGCGCGTGGCCGAGGGCATCGGGGGCGCCGTCCACGCCGGGCGCCTCGTCGTGACCGTCCGTCGCATCGCGTCCCATCGCGGCGAGGCGCGTCAGTGCCTCCTCCCACTGGTCCCAGCCGCCCACCACGCGCCCTCCGCGAGCGGCGGCATCGAAGGCGGCCGCGATGGCGGTAGCTATCGCGTCTGCGCCGAGAGCGCCACCTGTTGTCTCGCCCGGCACTCGGGGAGAGGGTAGGGGCGGACCTGCGTGTCCGCCCTCCCCGCCAGCCAACAGCTCAGCCCAATCCCAGTAGGGCGAACGCCACGCCTCCACCACCAACCTGCGCGGGAGGGCGGGCCCGAGGCCGTCGCGCGCCGCCGGCAGCGTCAGCCGCAGCAGGTCGAGGATGGCGGCGATGACGGGCACGCCCGCCAGGGGAATCCCGCCGGCCAAGCGCAGCGGCAGGCCCATCTCGGCGGCGACTTGCAGTACATAGGGGCGGTAGGCGTCCATGTCGCGCGCCAGTAGCGCCACCTCGCCGGGGGCCAGGCCGTCCACCACAAGGCGCTCCTTCAGCCAGCGCAGCGCCTCGCGCACCTCGGCGGCGCGATCGGGCGCCTCCAGCAGCTCGACCCCCGAGCAGCGCGCGGCGCCCGCCGGCGCGGCGTCACGCAACGCCGGCTCGAGGGGCGCCAGGGGACCCACCTCGCCCGCGGCCGAGGCGGGCAGGGGCTCGGCGCGAACCCCCAGCGCCCGCTCCACCTCCTGCTGTGCGCGCCGGAACCGTCGCCAGACGTGCGGTTCGGCGGCGTTCAGGTCGCCGGTGAGGGTCACGACCACCTCGGAGAGGCGCGGGGCGAGGGCCTGGAGGAGCCCGAGTTGGGCGGGGGTGAGGTTGTCAAAGCCGTCAACCACCAGCAGCGACCAGGCGCCCAAGGCGTCGCCCGGGGCTGTGGCCACGGCATCGCGCGCCATCGGGATCAGGGCGACGCGGTCGGCGCAGCCCAGGGCACGGCACCCCTCGCGGTAGGCGCGATAGATGGAGACCAGCTCGGTGAGGCGGGGCTCGGAGACGCCGGCCAGGGCGCGCTCCAACTGGTCGGGGCAGGCATCGGCGGCGGCCAGCTCCTCCACGAGGCGCTGCAGGAGCTGCACCAGCCCCGGGCTGCCGGCCAACCGCCCATAGTAGGGGAGATCCAGGCGCTCCACCGCCCACCGCAAGAGGCGGTGTTGCACGGCATCGTCCAGTTCGGCGTACGGCACATGGGCCGCGTCGAGACAGGCCGCGGCCAGCCCATCGAACGTGACCACATGGACGCCCATGGCGCCGCCGCACTGAGCGAGACGCCGGCGACAGGCGCGGACCTGCAACCTGCTGGCGACGCATACGTAGGCCAACCCCTCCAGGCGATGCGTGGCGGCGCGCGCCCGGTGCAGGGCCCACTCCGTCTTGCCCGAGCCCGCCGGGGCTAGGATGAGACGCACGGACATGCCGCTCCCCCGAGTGTGTTGGGTAGTGTTGAGATTGGGTTGCGCACACGCGCACGCTACCGCGCGCGCTATCGCGCTCTATCGATGGTCGCGAGGCAAGGCAATTCGGCTATCGGTGGATGGGTCAGGCGCGCAGGCCGTCGATGGCGCGGGCGAGGCGGATGTCGCGCTCCGTCACGCGGTCGCCCGCCTCGTGGGTGCTCAGGGCGATCTCTACGCGGTTATAGACGTTGCGCAAGTCGGGATGGTGGTTGTGCTTCTCGGCCTCGAACGCCAGGCGCACGATGAAGGCGATCGCCTCGGCAAAGCTGCCGAAGCGGTAGGTCTTGGTGAGGCGTCCGTCGTCGTACGTCCACCCCTCGAGTTCTCGAAGCGCGGAGCGCACCTGCTCCGCGCTCAGGGGGGTACTGCTCATGGCTCCACTCCTCGAACGGACATGGCTGTCCGTTACATCGAGCGCTCGGCCTCCTCGCGGGCGATCCGCACCCAGCGAACGACGCGCGAGGGGTCGTTGCCGATGGTGTGGTTGTCCTTCATGATGACCTCGAGGCGGCAGTCGCGGGTGATGCGCATCACCTCGCGCAGGCCGGCGCGAATGCGCTCCTCGTCAAAGGACGGCATCGCGAGATCGGCGGGGGTGGGCTTGTAGGAGTAGATGTAGCGGTCCCCCAGCATCTCGGCCATGGCCGCAGGATCGGCCCAGGCCGACACGGAGATTCGGCGCAGACGCGGGAAGCGCTGCACCACGTGCCAGCGCTTGTCCAGCGGCTCACAGCAGCCGTAGCAGTTCAGGCCGAAACGCGCCAGCAGGGGCTCCTGGTAGGGAAAGACGAACTCGGCGAACATGCGCGGCGACACCTGCACCGTCTCCTGGCTCTCGGCGAAACCCCACATGTCGATGGTGCGCACGCGCCCCTGAAAGTCGGGCTGCGGCAATTCATGGGTCCAGCCAAAGCCTCCAGAGCCGACGTAGGTGCCGTCGTTGTTCAGGCTCAGCAGCCCCTCGGACTCGAGATAGTCGAGGCGCGCCATGTGTCCGTCCCGCAGAAAGGCCATCAGGCGATGGAGTTCGTCGGGATGGTCGGCCATGTCGAGCATCACCTGGGTGAGGCCGCGCAGGTTGATGAGGGTCCACGTCATCCCCTGGGTCCACCACCAGGCGGTCTTTTGCCGGACCGCCAGGGCGTGGCCCACGGCCTCCTCCGCCAGCGCCAGGGCGCGTGCGCCGGCCGCGGCGTCCACGGTGATGCGGGGAAAGCGCAGACGGTCCAGGTCGGCGTAATCTTTCAGGGGTGCGTCCCACACGTACGAGCCGCCGTCCTCCCCGCCGATGCGCGTCTCGTGCATCCCCCAGTCGCTCTCGTCGTAGACGTGGGGCACGTCAAAGACGGGCTCGATGACGCGGTCATCGCGCATAACGCTGCCCCACCAGATCTCTTTGCGGAGCCGCATCTCCCAGCCGCGCGCCAACTCCCCCTCGCAGGCCAGGTCGGCGGGGGTGATGATCTCGTTCCAGCCGTTCTCGGGGTCGCAAAAGACGACGGGGCGCGTCGCCTCGAGGGCGTTGTGGCGATACCAGAGATCGCGCTTGGCATCTTCCGCAGGCCGGGCGGCGAGTTCGGCCACCTGCGTCGCGAGGTCGCGGAGGATCGCGCGGTCGTTAGCGGACAGGGTGAGGTCGAGGTCGGCGCTTCCCTGGCGGGCGATGGATCCCGCCGGCGTCTGGTCGCTCATGGTTCCGGGCACCTCCCGGTGCTGGGGGGATGATGTACCTGGAGGATACCCGGCGAGGGCGGGGACCGTCAAGCGCTCGCGCGACAAGCCCCCTCCCCCACCCTCCCACGGAGTACTGGGAGAGGGAGCAGGCGCGGCGTGCTCGGCTCACCCCCTCTGCACGCGCCAGGGGCGCTCCATGATGCGGCGCATCCCCTGCTCGTCCAGCTCGATCCCCAGCCCCGGACCGTCGGGGACGGCCACGCAACCATCGTCGTCCAGGACGAACGGCTCGCGCAGATACCCCGCCCCCAAGTAGGTGCGCCCCCCCTCGCGCCAGTCGTTCACCTCGTTGTGCTCCTGCACGAGGAAATTCGGAGCGCAGGCGTCCACCTGGATAGAGGCCGCCAGCGCCAGGGGGCTCAGGGGGCAGTGCAGCGCCAGACGGGCGTAGGCCGCCTCGCCCATGGCGGCGATTTTGACGCACTCGGTGATGCCGCCGGCGTGGCAGATGTCGGGCTGGAGCACGGCCAGCGCGCCGCGCGCTAGGGCGTCAAAGAACACCCACTTGCCCATCCAGCGCTCGCCGGCGGCGATGGGCACGTTCGTGCGGCGCGCCACCTCCACGAGGGCATCGACGCGCTCGATGGGCATCGGCTCCTCAACGAACAGTGGCCGATGGGGCGCCAGGGCGTCGAGGATCTGCGACGCCACGGCGGGATGGGGATTGTGGATGTCCACCGCTACGTCGACCTCGCGCCCCGCGCCCTCGCGCACGGCGGCAAAGCGCTCCGCCAGGGCGTCCACCCGGCCCGTGGCCTCGATCCCCTCTCCAACACCGAAATGCACCTTCAGGCAGCGAAAGCCCCACTCCTCCACCAGCTCGCGCGCCGCCTCGGCCCAGACGGCGGGATCGTCGGCGGGACGCGGCCGCGGCGCATCTAGCTCGCGATAGGGCATCCCTGGCTCAACGAAATGCGGCATCTCGCCGCCCGTGGCGCGATACATGCGCACCCGATGGCGCGTGGCGCCGCCGAGGAGGCGGTGGATCGGCAGCCCCGCCGCTTTACCCGCGATGTCCCACAGGGCGATGTCGATGCCGCTGATGGCGCTCATGGTGATGGGGCCGCCCTTGTAGCCCAGGCCGGCGTTATACAGCGCCTGCCAAAGCGCCTCGACGCGCGTGGGGTCCTGCCCCAGCAGGAGCGGCTCCAGGCGGCGCACCTCGGCGATGACGCTGTCGGGATGGTTCTCCAGGTAGGGCTCGCCGAGGCCGGTGATCCCATCGTCGGTATGGATGCGCAGCCACACCCAGCTCGGCGGCACCTTCATGATCTCGAGGCGCGTGATCTTCATGGCTCCTCCTCTCGCGCCCCGCAGTGTACGTCCGGAGCTGCAGCGGCACAAGCGCCCCGGCTCCCTCGCCTTGGGGCATCGAGGCGACGGAACGGGGGCGCTGGAACGATCCCGCGACCACTGTGTGGCGCGGCGGTCACTCGGTGAGCCGCTCTCCGGGACGCCCGATGACGCTGTCGATGGGGGGCGTGGCGTCGTAGGGGCGGCCGTTCTGATCGAGCCACTCGAGGAGTTCGCCGATGCTGGCCCGCGCCAGGGCAATGCACGAATCGGCGCCGCCGTAATAGATGTTGAGCGTATCGCCGTCCTCGCCGACGGTGTAGCCACAGGGAAAGACGACATCGTCCACGTCTCCCTCGCGCTCGTAGGGCTCCTCGGGGGCAAAGACCCAATCATCGCCGCGCAGCAGGCAGTGCTCCGGCTGCTCTCGGTCAAAGAGCGCCAGTCCAATGCGGTAGATGGAGCCGGAGGCGGTGGTGCGCACACCGTGGTAGAGCATCAGCCAGCCGCGGGGCGTATCGATGACGGGCGGCGATAGGCCGATCTTGTTCGCATCCCACCAGGCGCCGCGCCGCGCCGCGAGGATCAGCTTGTGACTGCCCCAGTGTCGCAGATCGGGGGAGTACGAGATCCACACATGCGCGCCCTGCGGGTTGCTGGGGCGGTGGACGAGGGCCCAGGAGCCGCCGACGCGGCTGGGCAAGAGGGCGCTGTCCTTGTTATCGGGCGGCATGATGACGCCATAGTGCTCGAACGATCTAAAGTCGTGGGTAACGCTGAGCGACACACCGGGCCCGCTGATAGAGTAGGCGGTATAGGTGATCACATAAGCGCCCATCTCTTCCACGTAGACGATGCGAGGATCCTCGATGCCCCACAGCTCCTCAGGGCGGGCGACGGGATCGGGCCGCATGGTGGGCTCGGGGTCGATCTCCCAGCCGTCGACGCCGTTGCGCGACCGGGCAGCGGTCAGGTGCGAGATGCCGCGACGATCCTCCACTCGGCAGAGGAGGAGGGTGGTACCATCGTCCAGCAGCGTAGCCCCGGGATTCATCACCGTATGGGCCGGATAGGGCCAGTCATCGGCAGTGAGGATGGGGTTCTTGTGCTCCCGGCGCATCAGCACCCGATGTCCTGTTCGTACTCGAGTCGCCATCTGTAACCTCCCCAGGCAGGATGCCGCGGCGGCGGGCCTGCCACCGGTTCGTCAGAGGCAGGCACAGGCGCCGCAGCGTACCGTGGCGCTCCGGGGACTCTGCGTCGCCCGGACGAAACGCGATAGGGTGGGGTGTAGTGTGGAGCCGAGCCAAAAGCCCGAGCATGAGAAAGGTGCGAGATGTACCGAACGAGGGAAAGGTGAGGAAGGGAGCCGGTAATCGCTTACTACCGGCCCCCTCTGGAGTGCATCCTGTACCCGGAGTGATCACGAAGACTTGCTGCAGTGGTGTTATTGTTCATGTTCCCCAGTGTGGTATGTGATCAGCCAAGATGGCATGCATCAGTCGGCCGATGCCGCCGCCCGACACGCTAGGCGAGCGGCACGACCGGCGCGGTGGCCGCAACCCGGTCCTCGACGGTGAACTTGATCGCCGTACGCACCTGGTCGGCGATGTTCACCTCGGTGAAGGCGGGAATCACCACGACGTCGAAACCGTCCAGCGCCAGGTAGGACCGCGCAATGGCTACTGCTTTTGCCGCCTGATTCACTGCCCCTGCCCCAATGGCCTGAACCTCGGCTCGTCCACTCTCACGGATGACGCCTGCGATCGCCCCCGCAACTGCCGTGGACCTTGATGTAGCGGATACTTTGAGAATGCTAGACATCTTGTCTCCTCGTTCTGTGGTTGGTCGTGCAGTAGGATCATGGGCCCTCGATACGCTGAATGCGGGCACCGTAGCACGCCTCGTTCGCCTTCGTGATCACTCCCCGTGCAGGATGCGTAATGCCGTATCTCTAGACTCGCCCACTACCTCCTTCCTCGGCGTAGGCGCCGTTCGCCGCCCCGTTCCTCGCCGCGATCGCGCGCAGCCCAGAGCCGCACTCCAGCGCCCTGCGCACCATGGCGCGAATCTCACGCAGGTCGGCCGGCTTGGTGAGGCATCCGAACACACCCAAGCGTCGCGCCTCAGCCGACACGGCGGGCCCCTGGTGGGCCGTCACCCAGATAATCGGCGCGGTTGGGATCAGCGCGCGTAGATCACTCGTAAGCGATATGCCGTCCTGTCCGGGCATCCTGAGGTCCGTCAGCACGAGATCCACCCGTACCTCGCTGACCTGCTCCAGGGCCTGGGCGGCGTTGGTCGCCGTTATCACCTCGGTATCGGGCCCCAGACTCGAGAGCGCATGTTCGAGCACAAAGAGGATCCGCTCGTCGTCGTCAACCACCAGGATGCGTCTGGCCACCTCGACTTCCTCCATGATGTGTGATGGAACCGATCGAAGCCTACCTGTCGCCAGACACGGCAAAGCAGGGCTACCCGGGTGTGGCGATCTTGTCATGAGCTGGAAAGAACGGATACTACATCGTGCGTGAGCCGGCGGGCTCCCTGACCTCGTAACGGTGTCTCATGATGTTGGCATCATCATAGCCGAAAACCGGGATCCTGAGCGCCGGAGGGGGTTGGGGCGACGTTTGTGGTTGGTTAGGAAGGTGGGACGCCGGTTGAGCGCTCCGCGTCGTAAGTGATGGGGTGTGGGTTATGGGTTATGGATTGCGGGTCGTGGGGGACGCGCTGTGGGGGGGCCGAGTTGCAGGTCTCTGGTGACAGGTTATAGGCACGCGTGCCGGAGCGCCCGTTGTACCCAACGCGTTGGGTACAACGCACCGTCCCGGCGGCAGGTGGCGCGCCTGGACGACATGGGCAGACACGCAAGTCTACCCCTAGACGCGTGATCGTAGGGGCGACCGGCCGGTCGCCCGCGGCGCCGGTGTGCCCCTACTCGCCGAGGGTGTAGCCCGCCTCGCGCACATTGATGATGTACCGCGGATGCGACGGATCGGGCTCCACCTTGCGTCGCAGGCTGTACACGTACCACTTGATGATGTCGCGGGCCTCGCGGACGCCCTGCGGCTCATAGTCCTGCACCACGCGCACCAGTTCCTGTGGCGGCACGACGCGCTGGGCGTTCTCGATGAGGTGCACCAGCAAACGGTACTCGCGCTGGGTCAGCTCGGGCGTTTGGTCCCCGACCTGCACCTGGTGCTTGTCGAGATCGACAGCAAAGGGGCCGCAGCGCAGCAGGTACGGCTCACCGTCGGCATCGGCCACGCGGACGCTCCCCCTCCGACGCCGAGATAGCGCCTCCTGCACCCCCTGGCGCAGCTCTTCCACCTCGAGCGGCTTGAGCAGGTAGAGGTCGACCCCCTCGCGGATCGCGGCCACCGCCGACTCGAGCGAGCCGTGGGCGGTGAGGATGATCACCGCCGTGCTCGGCCAGCGCCAGCGTATCGCCTCCAACACCCGCAGGCCATCGATGCGGCCGCCCAGCTTCAGATCGACCTGCGCCAGGTCAAAGGGAGTCTCTCGGAGGCGCTCCAGCGCCTCCTCGCCGCTGACGGCGGTGGTGACCTCATGCCCGTCCCGCTTGAGGGTCTCGGCCATGAAGAAACGCACCGTGTCTTCATCATCGACGACCAACGACCGTACCGTCTCCGCCATGCCTTCCGTCCCCTCTATGTGGTGGGATTGCATTGCACCCGCTTGCCCGCCGCACGTCCCAGAGGCAACCATATCGTAAAGGTCGTGCCCTTGCCCGGCTCACTCTCGGCCGTAATGGTGCCCCCGTGTTCGCGCACGATACCTCGGGTGATGAACAACCCGAGCCCGAGGCCGTCTTCTTTCGTGCTGTAGAACGAGTCAAAGATGTGGGGCAGGACCTCCTCTGGGATGCCAACGCCCTCATCGCGAAAGCTGATGCGTACCCCCTTGGGGCGTTGCGTGGATGCCGTAGTGATGTGCAGGCGGCCGCCCTCGGGCATGGCATCCACGGCGTTCAGTATCAGGTTCAGCACCACCTGACGCATGCGATCCGCCATCATCGGTACCGGAGGCAACTCGCCCCACGCGGTAACCACGTGGATGCCGCGGCCCGTCACCTGCTTGCGGCTGAGGTCCAGCACGTCGCGGATCAGCGCATTGGCGTCGCCCGGCCGCTTTACCCCGGGCTGCGCCGGTCGGTAGAGGTCGCGCAGGTGGCCCACGATGCTCGAGGTGCGCCGCAGCTCGTCGCGCGCCACGTTCAGGAAGCGCTCGGGGGGTTCACCCTCGGACAACGCCTCCTGCGCCAACCCCAGGCACCCCATGACGGCCTGGAGGGGGTTGTTGATCTCGTGCGTCAGCGAGGCGACCAGCCTCCCCGTGAGGGTGAGCTTTTCCGCCTCGGCCAGCGCGGCGCGCATGGCGCGGTCCTCGGTGACGTCGTCGACCATCACGATGGCGAACCAGGGGATGCCACCATAGCGACGCACCAGGGAAAAGGTGACGTTCGCCCAGGCCTCCCCCCCGCCGAGGCGCGCGTAGGGGCGTTCGGTGCGGTAATAATCGCATCGCCCCGCCAGCAGGGCGCCGTACGATTCCCCCTCCTGTTCGGCGTCGTCGACGCTGATGCAGTGCTCGAACCGCTCGCCGATGAGGTCCGCCAGCTCGCGGTCGAGTAGCTCCTGCAAGGCCGGGTTGGCGTCGAGGATTCGGCCGTCCAGGTCGAGGAGGGCGATGCCGATGACCGATTCCTCGAAGATGGTGCGAAAACGCGCCTCGCTGGCGCGCAGGGCCGCGGTGCGCTCCACCACGCGGCGCTCCAGCTCCTGGGCGTGGCGTGCCACCCGCTCGTTCAGGTCCGCCTGGTGGATGGCGATGGCCAGGCTATTGGCCATCTCGCGCACCACGTCTACGTGCTCGGGCATCAGGCCGCCGGGGTCCGCCATACCGAGGTTCAGCGAACCGATGAGACGCCCCTGGGCGATGAGGGGCACGTTCATGTAGGTGCGAACCCCCTGCTCGCGCAGCGCGCTAGTAACGCCAGAGGAGCGGGACAGCGCCGCAAGATTCTCCACCACGTGGGCCTGTCCCTCGGCCAGCTCGTCGGCGAACCAGCTCCAGTCCAACGCCCCACGCCAGCCCGCCGTGAGGGAGGTCTCGCGGTCGGAACGCGCCGCCAGGATGGTAACCCCACCCAGATCCTCGGAGAACATGGCGACGGCGGCCCACAGGCAGGGCACGAGCTGCCAGACATGGCGCAGCGCGGCAGCGGCGATGGCGTCGACAGAGTGGGAGGCAAGGATCGCCTCGTCGACCTCGTGAAGGATCTGCAGCCGCTCGGCGTAACGGCGCAGCGCCTCCTGGGTGCGCTTCCACTCGGTGACGTCTTGGAGCACGGCCACGCCGCCGGTGGTCCTGGCCGCGCCATCGCGGATCGGCGCCGCGCTGACCAAGAGGTCGCGCCCCTCCCCATCGGCGCGTTCGGCCGATACCTCCACGTCACGCACGGGCTCGCCCGCAGCCACCGCCTGCAGCAGGGGCGGCAGTCGCTGCCGGGTGAGCCAACGCGCCGCATCCTCGGGCGCGCCCTCATCGTGACGCGCGCTGGAGCCGGCGAAAAAGCCCAGTTTCTGGGCGGCGCCGTTGGCCAGCACGATACGCCCGCGCTCGTCCGTGACGACGATCGCCTCGGGCGCGTGGGCGATGACGGCATGCAGGCGCGCCCGCTCCGATGCCAGCAGGTCCAGCAGGCGCTCGCGCTCCGTCACATCCAGCAGAGAGAAGACCAGCCCACGCGTCTTGCCGTCGGGGCCGGGGATGGGCGTCAGCCGCCAATCCCAATAGGTGGTGCCAAGTTCGGGACGGTCAGGATAAGAGAAGGGCTTGGCACGAAAGCTGACCGCCTCGCCGGTGTCGCGCGCGCGCTCGAAAATCGCCTGGTTCTCGGCGTGTGGAAAGAGGTCAAAGTAGTTGCGACCAAGCAACTCCTCACGCCGGTAGCCGCTCCCCCGTGCATAGGCCGCGTTCACGCGCACGAAACAAAAGTCGGCATCGAGGAAGGCGAGTTGAGCTTGCGTGTTCTCCATCACGATCTGGAGAATATCGCTCTCGTCCTCCACACCACTCAGGACTGCCCCAGCATCGGCCATCGGGCGGGGTTTGCCGGGCGGCGGCGGCGCGCCCCCGGCCGCGGAAGCGGGCTCCGGCCGCACCTCGCGGACCAACCAGCGGATATCCCGCGCGCCGCCTGACGTTCCCGACCTGTCGGTGCGCACGGAGACGGCGCTGGCGGACGCCGCGATGGGGGAGGCGTTGCGCGGCAGGAGATTGATGCTCACCTCCAGCGTGTCGGCCGCCGCCTCGATGTCGCGCATCATATCAAAGAAGGCGCGGCGCCCCCCCTCGGCAACATGGAGCACCAGCGGCTTGCCCACGAGTTCACGAGCGTCGACGCCCAGGAGTGCTCCGGCCGCGCGATTCGCCTCGAGGATGACGCCGTCTGGCGTGGTCACCAGGTAGGCCTCGGGCGCCGACTCGAACAGGCTGCGATAGCGCTCCCGCTCGGCCTCTACCGCGCCACGCGTCGCGGCCAACTCGTCGTTCTGCTGGGTGAGTTCATCGCAGGCGACTTCCAGTTCCTCCAGGGCGCTGCCCCACTCGTCAAGCGCCTCGTGCAGTACCCCCTCGCCCCCGATTGGCCCGTCCGAGCGCTGGGCGAGGTTGGCGAGGTGTTGGCGCGCCGCTTCGAGCCGGTCGGCAAACGGGAGATAGCTCATCGGTCCTCCGCCACCATCTGCAGCACGATGCCCTCACGACGCGCCGTCAACGACGAAAAGGGTGACATGACGATGGTCACCCGCACGGGCTTGCCCCGCCGGGTGATGGCGTCCACCGATAGGGTCTGCGTGTCCTGCTCGTCGCGCGAGAAGGCGCGCAGCGGCTCCGCGAGGCGCTCCACCGGCAGGCCGATATCGAGGCTCAGCAGCGAGCGCCCGACCACCTCATCATACCGCAGCCCCCACAGGTCCTCCGCCTTGCGGTTCCAGATCAGCACGTTGAGTTGATCGTCGATCACCACCAGGCCAGATTCCAGACTGCTGAGGATCGATTCGAGGAAGGCGCGCGCCATGTTGGCCTCTGCCGTACGCTCGCCGAGTTCGCTGTTCATCGTCGCCAGTTCTTCATTCGTCGACAAGAGTTCTGCGTTGGTTGTCTCGAGTTCCTCGTTGGTCGACTCGAGTTCCTCGTTGGTTGTCTCGAGTTCCTCGATGGTCGACTGCAGCTCCTCGTTGGAGGTCTCTAGCTCCTCGTTGGTGGACTGGAGTTCCTCGTAGGCGCTCTCCAGGTCCGAGTGGGAGCGCTGGAGTTCCTGTTCCAGGCGCCGGTAGCGCGTGACATCGGTCATGGTGATGCTCACGCCGAGGAGCGGGCCGCCGTCGTCGCTGATGGGCGTGACGTACACCTCCAGGTACTGCACCATGCCCGGGGCGGGGTAGCGCTCCACGTCGGGGATGGTGATGACGCCGCGGGTAGCCATGGCGCGGTCGATGGGGCCGCGCAGCTCCACGGGATGGTACGAGACCTCCAGGTCACGGAGGGGGCGGCCGAGATCGCTGCCGCGCAGGCCCAGCATCTCGCGCGCCCGCTGGTTCACGGCCAGCAGCTTGCCGGCGACATCGACCACCAGGATGGCGTCCGCCGTGGCGTCAAAAGCCGCCTCTCTCAGGCGGGCCTGTTGAGCCAGCCGGTTCGACGCCTCACGCCCATCCGCCACGCCGTGGCCTAGCTGCAGTAGCTGCTGCCGGGTGCGGCCACGCTGCGCCTTGGTGAACACGCGATGCTTGAGGTTCACGGGCTCGAACAGGTCGGTGTGCGTGAGGAGCATCTCGGCGCGTCCCAAAAAGAGGAATCCCGTATCCTTGAGGGCAAAGTGAAAGCGGTTCAGGATGCGCGCCTGGGTCTCGGCGTTAAAGTACATCAGCGTGTCGCGGCTCACCAGCAGGTCGAGCCGCGAGATGGGCGCGTCCTGCACCAGGTCGTGCCGACCATAGATGACATTGCGCCGGAGGTCCTGGGCGAACTGGTACCCTCCCTGCACCGGCTGAAAGTACTTGTTACGGTATACGGGCGGGACGGCGCGCACGCTTTGCTCGCTATAGATGGCCTGGCGAGCCTGGGCCAACGCCTGTTCGTCCACGTCGGTGGCATAAATCTTGACGCGACGGCGAAAGGCATCCTCGCCCATCGCCTCGGCGAGCACCATGGCGAGGGTGTTGGGCTCCTCGCCCGAGGCGCAACCGGCGGACCAGCAGCGCACCGGCGCGTCGACAGGGGCGGCTCGCAGGATCTCGGGCACGACCTCATTGGCGAGGTACTTCCAGGCCTCGGGATCGCGGAAAAAGGAGGTTACGTTGATGAGGATGCTGTTGAACAGCGCGGCGAACTCTTCCGGGTGCACCTCGAGGTAGTCGAGGTACTCGGCGAACGTCTCCACTGGCTCCTCGAGAGACTGCATGCGCTTGATCACGCGGCGTCTCAAGCTGACGGGCTTGTACCCGGAAAAGTCAAAGCCACGGCTGTTGCGCAGATGGGTGAGCAGAGCCGAGAGTTCCAGGTCCTCACTATGGGGAGTGCGGTTGCGGGTTGCGCGGGCATCGCCGTCGTTGTCGCTGTACTCGCTCACGGTTTTCCTTCTCTCACCATGGCGATCAGGGCAGGAGCGATCTCGTTCAGAGGCAGGACCATATCGACGCCCAGCGTGCGGATGGCTGCGCCCGGCATACCGCCAAATTCGGCGGTGGCCTCGTCTTGGGCGATCACCATACCGCCCGCCCGCTTGATCGACAGCAGGCCCACGCTACCGTCGCGACCCGTGCCGGTCAGCACCACGGCGATGGCACGCGCGCCGTAGCTATCCGCGACGGACTGAAAGAGAACGTCGCCCGATGGGCGCAGGTGGTGCACCTGCTCGGCTCTCGAGAGACTAACGGTGCCGTCGGCGTTCACCAGGAGGTGGAGGTCGGGCGGCGCGATGTAGGCCACGCCCGGCTCCAGGCGGTCCCCCTTTTCGGCCTGCTTGACGACCAGTTCCGTCTGGCGCCCCAGAATCTCGGCCAGCATGCTGCGGTGGTGTGGGGCCAGATGCTGCACCACCACGATGGAGGCGGGGAAATCCGCCGGCAGCATGGAGAGGACGCTGCGGATGGCAGTGACGCCACCCGCCGAGGCGATGATGGCTACCACGTCAAAGGCGGCCCCATCGAACCGTCTGGGCTCTGCCCTGGGGCCGGCCTCTGATCGATGTTCCTGCTCCATGCGTAGGCCGCCTTGTTCACAACCGGCACGCGTGGGGCCTGCGCGGGGGCGCCGCGCCTCACCCGCCAGCCGCGTCTTTCGTGGGCACCAGACGTTTCAGGTCATCGAGGAAAGACAGTACCGTGAAAGAAAGTGTAACACAAGACGTTACAAGCCGCAACCACCGGCAGCAGTCGCCAGCCGCGCCTACGGTTCCTCGTACTCGAGCACGAGGGGCGTGGCTGCGTCCCACTGCTCTCCTGGGGGGAGCCAGCGCCCCGATGCCTCGGCCATAGCACGCAGGGCGGCGGCCAGCTCGGGACGCAGCGCACCGCGTTGGTAGCGCCAGGTCCAGTTGCCGTGGGGCAGCCCGGGCGTGTTGAGCCGCGCCTCGCTGCCCAGGCCCAGGATGTCTTGCAGAGGGAAAACGGCCATGTCGGCCACCGAATTCATCGTCAACCGGATGAGCGTCCAGTGGACGTCGCTGCCGTCGGTACCGGTATAGACGCGCACCTGGTGGCGGGCCTTCTCGTCGGCGGCGTGGTACCAGCCGAGGGTGGTGTCGTTGTCGTGGGTGCCGGTGTAGGCGAGCAGATTGCGCTCCCAGTTGTGGGGCAGGTTGAGGTTGCTGGCGTCCGCGCCGAACCCGAACTGCATCACCCGCATCCCCGGCAGGCCGAACGCGCGTCGCAGCTCGTCCACATCGACAGAGATCAGGCCCAGGTCTTCCGCGATGATGGGCAGGGCGCCCAACGCGCGCCGCACCGCCTCGAAAAAGTGGGCCCCCGGCCCACGCACCCAGCGACCGTTGACGGCGGTCTCTTCGCCGGCGGGCACCTCCCAGTATCCGGAGAACCCACGGAAGTGGTCCAGCCGCACCATGTCCACGGCGGCCAGGGCGTTGCGCAACCGCGCCAGCCACCAGTCATAGCCGCGTTCGCGCATCAGGCCCCAGCGATAGAGGGGGTTCCCCCATAGCTGGCCCGTGGCGCTGAAATAGTCGGGGGGCACGCCGGCCACCACGGTGGGGTAGCCGCGCTCGTCGAGGCGAAAGAGGTCGCGGTGGGCCCAGACGTCGGCGCTGTCGTGCCCCACAAAGATGGGCATATCGCCGATGATGGCGACGCCGGCGGCGTTGGCATAGGCGCGCAACCGCGCCCATTGCCGGGCAAAGAGGAACTGAATGAAGCGATGGTAGCCCACGCTATCGGCCAGCTCGAGGCGCCAGCGCTCCACGGCGTCGGCCCGTCGCAGGGCGATATCGGATGGCCACTCGACCCAGGGTTTCCAGCCAAAGCGCTCCTTGAGCGCCATGAACAGGGCATAGTCGTCCAACCAGTGCGCCTCACGGGCGACATAGGCATCGAGTACGCGGCGCAGGGCGGCCGAGCCGCGCGCCGGCAGGTTGGCGTGGGCGGCCCGCAGCGCACTCCCCTTCAGGTCGATGACGCGTCCATAGTCGACCCGATCGGCCGGCAACCCCTCCGCCTCGGAGAGGTCGGCGCCCACCAGCAGCCCCTCCCGGACGAGTTCGGTGAGATCGATGAGGAGTGGGTTGCCGGCAAAGGCGGAGAAGGGTTGATAGGGCGAGTCGCCATAGCCGGTGGGGCCCAGGGGGAGCACCTGCCAGAGGGTCTGGCCGGCGTCGACCAGGAAGTCGATGAAGCGTCGCGGCCCCTCCCCCAGGTCGCCGATCCCGTGGGCGCCCGGAATGGAGGTAGGATGGCAGAGGATACCACACTTGCGGTCACTCGTGCGCTCGTCAGGCATCTCGCTTCACCTCGTGCGCTGATGATACACGGGGCATTCACGGGGGTCAATGAGGATGTGACGCTTGACGGTGCCCCTCCAGAGGATATACTTGTCGCAGGAACAAGGACGCCGCCCGGCAATCACTCCGCTCCGGGCGGCGTTCCTGCATCCAGGACATGTTGGAGGTCGTGGCCTTGGCAGAGGTCCAGCGCATCGACGAGGACAATGTACCGCCGCACACGCGTCGCCTGTACCTGCGTGCCAGCGTCATCGCCCTGGTCGGTAACCTGGCGCTCATGGGGGCCAAAGGGTTCGCGGCCGCCTTCAGCGGCAGCAGCGCGGTGTACGCCGACGCCGCCAACTCGGCGGCGGACGTGTTCTACAGCCTCTTTCTCGGCGTCGCGCTGTGGCTCTCGCTGCGCCCGCCCGACCTCGGCCATCCCCACGGGCACCGCCGCATCGAGCCACTGGTAAGCGTGGTGATCGGGCTGGCCATGGGCTACGCGGGGGTCCAGGCGGCGATCATGGGCTGGCGCGCCCTTCGCGCCGGCCCAGAGGCGATCACGTCCATCTGGGCCTACCTGGTGCCGGTGGGCACCGTGGCGGTCAAGTATTGGATGTACCGAACGGTGCGGCGCATCGGCGAGGAGGCTCACAGCCCCGCCCTGCGGGCGTCGGCTCGCGATAACCTGATGGACGTGGTCTCTTCTGCCACCGCGCTGGTCGGCGTGGCGGCCAGCCGTTTCATCGCCCCCATCGCGGACCCGCTGGCAGCCTTTGCCGTAGCCGTGTGGATTCTGCGGGGCGCCTATGAGGTATTCAGCGAGGGGGTGCGTCAGCTCATCGGCGGTGGAGCCTCCCCCGAGTTGACCCAGGCCGTCATCGACGCCGCGCAGTCGGTGCCGGGGGTCGTCGACGTGCACCAGGTCATCGTCGAGTACGTGGGGCCGCAGGTGCGCGCGGACGTGCACATCGACATGGACCGCCGCGCCAACCTTGAGGAGGTGCACGAGGTAAGCGACGCCGTCCGCGCCGCCATCGAAGAGATGGCCGAGGTGGACCACGCCTTCATTCACGTTGAGCCAATAGGAGAGGAGTGATCGGCTATCAGCTGTCGGCGCTCGGTAGTCTCGGCGGTTAGCTGTTGGCTCTTGGCTTTTGGATCAAGGCGAGCCATGCCGAGCCAAGAGCTAACGGCCAACAACCAACCTCCAACCGGACCACTGATAGCTGATAGCTGATAGCTGACAACCGACCACTGATCACTGACAACTGATTACTCCCACCTCAAACGGTGCGGGTTTGCCCAGATCGCGGACGAGCTGCAGGGCGTTTTGCGGACACGCGCGGACGCAGACGCCGCAGCCCATACAGCGCTCGGCGTCGACCTGCGCCAGGCGTGACGGCTCCCGGCCTCTAGCAAGCGTCACCTCGCCACCCTCGTAGGGCGCGCACGCTGTGCGCGCCGCGCCGCCAGTGGACACGGCTTCCATGTTGGGCGTGCGCGCCGCGCCGCCGAGGGACACGGCATCGAACGGGCACTTTTTCGCGCACACCCCACACCCCACGCACAGATCGGCGTCGACCCGAGCCACGTACCCCGAGGACACCAACATCGGCGTGCCGTTGCGCTGCGCCCAGATCGCGCCACAGCAACACGAGCAGCAGTTGCAGATGGCATAGAAACGGTCGAGCATGGCGTGCTTGAAAAAGGCGTGGTGCACGTGGCCGCGCTCGGCCTCCGCCTCGAGAATCTCTACCGCCTCCTGGCGGGTGATCGCGCGGGAGTGGCTCGGGTGGTGCTCCAGCACGAACGTCGCAAAGGGGTCGCCCACCACGAGACAGACGTCCATGGGCAGACAGGGGTTGACGCGCGCCGAACGGCAGGGACAGTCAAAGGCCACCAGCGGCCCCGACGCCGAAAGCACCAAATCGCGGGCGCTGTGGAAGGGGAGGACCTGCTCCGGCACCACTGCGGCCACGTCCTCCTTGACCTCCACTAGGCGCCGTGCCGCCGCGGTGGGGAGCACCTTGCCGTGGTACTCATCGGCCCAGCGGGCGCCGGTGGACAGGCGCAGCGCCAGGGGCGCCAGGGCCCGCTTGGCCCGCGCCAGGATGCCGCGCTCGCCGATAGCCGTGCCGATGTAGGTGTACGACCACCGCCCGTAGACGTAGGTGTGGGCGAACAGCCACCACGGCTGCCCCTTGGCGCGCGCCTCGCGCCACATGGTGCGCGTCGAGGGCAGCAGTCCCAGTCGCCCCTCCGAGACGATCAACCCCGCCGCCAGCGCCCCCAACCCGGCGGCCAACCCCGCCACGAACCGCCGCCCTCGCGTCCAACGCATGGCAGTCCCCCCAATACAGAGCTGCAGCTATGTTAACACAACCCGGCGCCCGCTTCCAGAGGGCCCAGGGAGCACGGATAGGATGGGGGACGCAGATGAACGCCGATGAACGCAGATCCGTGTTCTGATTCTGGTCGCCACGATTTGTGCTAGCAGCGCCATGTCCATGCTGGCGTCAAGAGATGGATACCGCCTCCGAGATCCCCTGATCAGCGTTAATCTGTGTTGATCTGCGTCCCTTCGCCTCCCCAGTTGCCGAGGGGCGTGTCTCAGCGTAGAATCGGGCGCGGGGCCGGCCCTGTGGGGGCCGAATCGATCGTCGGGAGGAGAGACTATGGCATCGACCACGCGGTACACCGCCTCCGTCGTCGGTGGCGGCATGGGGGGGAAGCTGAGTCTCGACGCGCTGCAGGCGTCTGGACGCTACGACCTGTTGGCGGCGGCCGACCTGCGGGAGGACGTGCGCCGGGCGCTGGCGGAGCGCTACCCCGGCATCCGCCTCTACCCCGACCACGGCGCCATGTTCGCCGACTGCCCCACCGACGTGGTGTGCGTGTCGACCTACCCGCCCTCGCACCGCCAGGTGACGCTGGACGCCCTGGACCTGCTCCCGCTAAAGGGGATCCTGGTGGAGAAACCCTTGGGCGACACCGCCGCCGCGGGGCGCGACATCCTGCGCGCTATCGAGGCGCACGGCCTGCCGCTGGCCGTCCCCCACGGCCTGCTCAAGACGCGCCACGGGGAAGAGATCCTGGCCCGCGTCCACGGCGGCGAGATCGGCGCGCTGGAACTCGTCGAGATCGAGTGCGGGCGCTGGGACATCATCAACGCCGGCATCCATTGGCTGAACTATGTCGTCAACCTCCTGCCGGACGACCCGCCCGCCTGGGTGATGGCGCTGGCCGAGGCCTCCACACGCACCTACCGCGACGGGATGCAGGTGGAGACCACCGCCATCACCTACGTACAGACGCGCGACGGCGTGCGCGCCGTGATGCATACGGGAGACGAGGTGCTGGTGCGCCGCCCGAACAAGACCACCCTCTTTCGGCTGGTGGGCACGCGCGGCGTCATCGAGTTCTGGGCTTGGGAGAGCGCCTACCGCCTCATGAACCCGGCGTACCCCGAGGGACACACGTTCGAGGTGCCGCGCTACCCCGAGAGCGCCCACCAGCGCCACCTGGAGGCGCTGGCGGATCAGATCGACGCCGGCGCGCCCGACTATCGCATCGCGGCCAGCTCCCTGACGGCGCTGGAGCTGTGCGAGGGGGCCTACCTGTCCAGCGCCCAGCGCTGCAAGGTGACGCTGCCGCTGGCCGAGTTCATCGCCCCGGAGGAACCCGAGTGGTCACCCGGCAAACCGTATGGCGGCGTGGGCGGCGGTCGGGATGGGCGCAAGCTGACGTAGTGGGTTACGGGTTGCGGGTTCCGGGTTGAGCGTTGTGAGTTGTGACTGGTCGCAGGTGGCAGGTCGCAGTCCCGACGGAGCGCCGTCGTCCCGGCGGCAGGGGTGCGCGTACAGCGAATCAAGGTCCCTCGCTACGCTCGGGACGACAGATGCAGCGTAGAGACTGCAGCGTGACGTAGGGGCGACCGGCCGGTCGCCCACGCCACTCTGCGGCCGGTCGCCCACACCACTCTGCGGCCGGTCGCCCACACGGCTGGAACCAACACGAATGCGCGGCGCGGCGACTGCTGCTCTGCGGCCGGTCGCCCACACCGCGGGGGACGACACACAGAGGAGGTCACGATGAGCCCTATCGAGTTCGCCATCATCGGCGCGGGGTGGCGCGCCGCGTTCTACCTGCGCATCGCCCAGGCGCTGCCCGAGCGTTTCCGCGTCGCCGGCATGGTAGTGCGCAACCCCGACAAGGCCGCCGCCGTCGAGGCCGCGTGGGGCGTGCCGACCTACCGCGACGTCGAGGCCCTGCTGGCCGCCTGTCGGCCGCAGTTCGCCGTCACGTCGGTGCCGTGGGACGCCAACCCATCGCTGCTGGCCACGCTGGCCGACCGCGGGATGCCCGTCCTGTCAGAGACGCCGCCGGCGCGCGACGTGGATGGCCTGAGCGAGGTGTGGGGCCTGGTGGAGCGCGGGGCGCGCATCCAGGTGGCGGAGCAGTACATCTACCAGCCGCACCACGCGGCGCGCCTGGCGTTCGTGGCGTCCGGCGCCCTCGGCAGGGTATCGCAGGCGCAGGTCTCGGCCGCCCACGGCTACCACGGCACCAGCCTCATCCGCCGCTTTTTGGGCGTGGGGTTCGAGGATGTGCGCATCACGGCGCGGACGTTCACCGCCCCCCTCGTGGCCGGCCCCGACCGCTCGGGCCCGCCTCAGGAGGAGCGCACCGTCCAGTCCAAGCAGACCATCGCCTGGATGGATTGGGGCGACCGGCTGGGTGTATTCGACTTTGCCGGCGATCAGTACTTTTCCTGGATTCGCAACGAGCGCCTGCTGGTGCGGGGTGAGCGGGGCGAGATCATCAACCAACAGGCGAGCTACCTGGCCGACTATCGCACGCCCATCGAGGTGGCGTTCCGGCGCCAGGAGGCGGGGCCCGATGGCAACCTGGAGGGGTACTACCTGAAGGGGATCGTCGCCGGAGAGCGGTGGGTATACCGCAACCCCTTTGTGCCGGCGCGCCTGGCCGACGACGAACTCGCCGTGGCCAGCTCACTGGCGGGGATGGCCGCGTACGTGGCGGGCGGCCCCGAGGTCTATCCCCTGGCCGAGGCCTGCCAGGATCGCTACCTGGACATCCTCATCGAACGCGCCGTCGCCAGCGGCGAAACGGTCAGCTCGGAGGCGCAGGTCTGGGCCATGTGAGGCGCGGGTAGTGAGGCGCGGGTTGTGGGTTGTGGGTTGTGGGTTGTGGGTTGTGCGTTAGCGGCCGTTACAGGTTCCAGGTGACAGGTTACAGGCAATAGGACGACCCCACACGTGACTCTGTAACCTGCCACCTGGAACCTGTCACTGTGTCGTCTCCGAACTCGGAACCCACAACACACAACCCACAACGCCCACCCGCAACTATCCGTTGACGATGACGTTGTCATGCCCCGGGATGACGAGGTCGGCGATGCGTTTCAGGTGGCGGATCGTCTCGGCCGCCAGGGCGCGGTCCTTCTCGAACTCGGTGGTCTCGTGGGCATAGTGGTATTTCGTCATGACTGCGTCGCCGGCAATGACGATCCTCTTGCCCGCGTGGGTGAACGCCAACCCGTGGAGCCCGAGGGTGTGTCCTGGAAGAGGGAGGGTGGCCACGCCGGGGAGGAACTCGCCCTCCACGGCCCGCACGCGTGAGCCGTCGATGTAGGGCGAGTCGCGCAGCGCCTCGGCCACCGGCGGGGCGGCGCACCAGACGGCGTCGGGAAAGTAGGCCAGCCCCGCCTGATGGTCCATGTGCTCGTGGGTGACGTAGCAGTGCGTCACATCGCGGGCGTGCAGGCCGGTGCGGCGGTTCAGGTCAAAGTAATAGTCGCTGGCGCTCTCGCGCAGGGTGGGGTCCACCACCAAGACGTACGGGCGCCCCTCGGCGTCGGCGCCGCGAAGGACGGTGGAGGTGCAGGTGGAGGGTTGGCCCCGCGGCGGGTTGGCCTCGCTCTCGCCAAAGTAGCGGTTCCACCGCAGGTGACCGATGACGATGAGATCGTAATCGGAGATGTGGCCGGCGACTGGTGGAAAATCGGGCATGGGTCAGCTCCCTGGTTGTGTCGTCGCCTCGTCGTCAGGCGTCGCGTCGAATGCGTCTAGCGTGTCCTCATCATCCTCATCCAAGACGCCCTCCAGGGCGTCCAGCCCTTCATGAAGCGTGCGCAGCATGCCCAGGATCTCGGCGCCCCACGCCCTCGCCAGCCAGTCCGCGGCCTCGGGTTGATGTGCCCAGCTGCGGTGAGCGGTCATGGCATAGTCGATCGCCTCGGCCTCATCGCCGATACCCACGAAGTCGGGAGCTTCTCTGGGAGGCGGCGCCAGCCCGAGAATGTACAGTGGGACAAAAACGTTGGCCTCCAGTGCTCGATTCAGGGCGCGATCGGCCCTGTGGCTCTCGCCGCTCTTCCGAAAGGCCAGCAGCGCACGGTCGTAGGCCCAACCGGACGAAGCGTCGTCCTTGAAGCGATTCAGCAGCGCCATCGCCTCTTGGTCGCGATCCGACTCGATGAGACAAGCCATCAACAGGTAGCGAACCCCCTGGTTGTCACTGGGGTTCAGGCGGAGCATGTCGTTCAGATGCTCGGCTGCCGCCGCGGTCTCTCCCTGCAACCACAGCAGCTCCGCCAGCTCTAGCCGTGCGCGCATGTACGGTCGTGTCTCGATGACGCCCCAAAAGTGCCCCTCGTACTCGCGGAACCCCTCTGGGCCGATGGCACGCTCGCCCGCCTCGACGGCCTTCTGGTACAGATCCCTGGCCTCCTCCGGCGTGCGCGTCTCCTCGGCGAGGATGATGTAGGCGTCGGCGCAATCGGGTGATATCTCGAGGGCGCGACGCGCCAGGTCCACCCGGCGCTTGCCGGTGGCATCCCAGGCCTCGTAGACCAACTCCTGGGCCTGCTCCAGCGGGGTCTCGGGTTCTATCTTGTCAAAACGGCCTGAGGCGAGTTGCTCCTGAAGGTAAGCGTCGGCCTGCTCGGCCGTCATATCGCCCATGTCCAGCTTGCCGATCTCGCGCATGACGCGCTCCATGCGCGCCTGCAGAGCGGCGGGCGATAGCGGCTTGTCGGGCGCCGCCCTGGGCCGGGACTGCTTCTTTCTCGCCATCACACCCCCCTCCCTCTGGCCCTTCGCCGTGAGGGGCGTAGGACCGGAAGACATCCCATGCAACCGACGGTCTATAACCCATTATAGCATGGCGGCGCCTGGCGTGCGTTGGCAGGGGCTAGACGGTATACGTCTCCCACGATCCCAGGCAGCCGTGGCCGCGACGCACGTGCATCACGCCACGCTGCGGCTCGGCGATGTGGCCCGAGGTGCTATGCATCCCCCGCGCCCCGTGGCGGCAGATGCCGGCGGGATCGCCCTCGTGGTCGGCCAAGAACGCCTGCATCGTCTCCACGGTGATCGTCCCCCAAGCTTCGCGCACGAGTTCGGTCATGCGGCGATGCCGGGAGAAGGAATCGGGCAGCGAGCCCGTCTCCAGGGGACGAAAGGCGTCGCTGAGGTAGTGGTTGGTGTGGATGATGGCGTCGGGATGGTCGCCGACATAGCGCGCCACCCCCTCGGGGCGGATCTCCAGGTCGGCGATGGCGCCGCCGGCGTCGGACGTCACGATGTTTGCCGCGGAGCATACGGCGTGCTGGTCGTACAACGCCAGGGCGTCCTCGGCGGTGGTCTGCTCCAGCATGAGGCGCTTCAGGGGATAGTGCGCCAGGCCCGGCTGCCACTGGAAATCATAGACCGAGTTGGCATAGTTCGTCACGCCATGCTGGTTCATGCCAAAGTAGCCGATCTGTCCGGCAAAGGTATAGATGAGCGCTCGCGGCCGGCCGTCGTCCGGCAGGAGGCGTAGTAGGATCGACACGTCGGCGTGCTCGGGCGTCACGTCATGGTTCTGGCCAACGAGGATGCCGCCGTCGGCGGTGGCCTCGCCGCGCAGGGCAAAGGCGGTGCACCCCTCGCCGCCGGCATGGCCCGCCTCGGCGCGCACCTGACAGAGCACCGCCTCCTCGAGGGAGATGCCGGCGCCCTCGGCCAGGCCGCGCACCTCCTCGGTAAAGGAGGTCCCCAGGGCCTCCATGCGCGGCCAGAAGGTCATGGCGTTGGCGCACAGCGCGTCGCGCGGCTTGCCCGTCAGTCGCTCGATGAGGATCAGGTAGCCCTGAATCAGGTCGGCGGCGGCCTCGCCGTGCTGCTGCCCCATGCGTCGCGCGCCGCCGCGCACCGTTACGAGGGGAAAGGTCTGTGCGACCATCGATGCCTCCTGCTCACATCTCGAGTTTGCCGGCGGCGCGCTGCCGCGCCCCGTACGCCTCCAGGGCCTTCCGCTCCTCGGGCGAGAGGGTGTCGCGCCAGGCCAGCGCCAGGGCCATCTGGCGAAACAGGTCGATGTCGCGCAGGCCGATGATGGTGACGTCCACCGCCTCGTGGCTCAGCACGTAGCGGTAGAAATCGGCCGTCGGCGGCGCGTCGGGCCCAAAGAGCTTGTCGTTGCGCGTGGCGTTCATGATGACCACGCCCGTGTCATGGGCGATAGCCTGGGCAAAGACGGTGTCCTCCGCCTCCTTGTAGGCGGCGTTGTACCAGCAGAGGACGGTGTCAAAGAGGCCCGTCTCCACCGCCTTGGCGATCTCGGGCCAGACGTGGCCGGTAACGCCGATAAAGCGCACCAGCCCCTCCTCGCGTGCCTTGACGGCCGTCTCCATCGCCCCGCCCGGGCCCAGCACCTTCTCGCGCTCGGCCTCGGTGTTCAGATAGTGGATCTGCCACACATCGATATAGTCGGTGCGCAGCAGCCGCAGCGAGGTCTCCAGGTCCTTGCGGGCGCCGGCGGCGTCGCGCGCCTGCGTCTTGGTGGCCAGAACGAGGCCCTGTCGCCGGCCCACCAGCGCCTCGCCGATGACGCGCTCGTCGTCGCCGTCGCGATAGGCGCGGGCGGTATCCACATAGGTGACGCCGGTATCCAGCGCGGCGCGATAGCCGGCCACGGTGGGGCAATAGGCGCCCCCGATCCCCAGGCGCGTCACGGTGAGGCCGGTGCGGCCCAAGACGGTCGTCGGTAGTTGCTGATCCATCGCTGCGAACCTCCTCTCATGGTGCCATCGGTGAACACGATGCCCGTGAAGCGACGGTGATATGGGGCCGACGTCCCGTAGCGGCCACCCCTCACCGCACCTCCGATGGGCGAGCCACGGGCTCTACCTCTCGCCGAACCAGAGACGTCCGGGCGTGGCCGACAGGATGGCATCCCGCTCGGCGTCGCTGAGGCCCAGCGCCCCACTGAACAGCTCCAGGTGCCGGCCGTAGCTCCCCTTGGGCGTCCACAACTCGCACGGAAAGTCGCTGCCCCACACGCACCGCTCCGGGCCGTAGGCGTCGATCACGGCGCGCACCAGGGGATAGGTATCGCTGAAGGGGTCCTCCTGCGACGAGCTGTCGATCAGCCAGGTGAGCTTGGCGTGAAGGTTCGGGTGCTCCGCCAGCGCCAGCACGCGCCGCATCACCGGCCCATCGACGCCATCCGCCCCCTTGGGATACATGCAGTGGTCGAGCACCACCCGCAGCCCCCGGTGACGACGCAGCATCGCCTCCAACTCGTCC
>ERZ747221.478-NODE-478-length-46968-cov-5.066559_pt1 | contig 46968 bp, 34 predicted proteins | sample MGYA00374949_ERZ747221 | MGnify/ENA primary metagenome ERZ747221 (study PRJEB28779, sample SAMN05720172) | bioreactor metagenome | isolation source: Anaerobic biogas reactor | place: USA:Washington, USA | collected 2015-08-08 ... | reverse complement strand
CTGGCCGCGTTGGACGAGACGGGCCAGGCGGAGAACACGCTGGTGCTGTTCTGCTCGGACCACGGGGACTATAACGGGGAGCATGGCCTGTTCGCCAAGGGGATTCCTTGCTTCCAGGGGGCCTACCGCGTACCGGCGGTAATGCGCTGGCCCACGGGCATCCGCAACCCGGGCCGTCGCGTGGAACAGTTCGTCTCGCTGGCGGATTTCGGTCCCACCTTCCTCGACCTGGCCGGCGCAGAATGCCCCGAAGTCGACGGCGTCAGTCTCGTCCCGGAACTCCAAGGAAAGCAATCCGAGATCCGCCCCTGGCTCCACTTCGAACACGCCAAGTGTTACAGCCAGCCCCAGGCCTTCCACGCCCTCGCCGACGGACGCTTCAAGTACGTTTGGCGCCCCCTCGACGGTCGCGAACACCTCTTCGATCTCCAGCAAGATCCCCACGAAGAACACGACCTCGCCCCCGATCCGGCCCACCGCGATCTGCTCGCCAAGTGGCGCACCGTCCTCGTCAACCGCCTCGCCGCCCGCCCCGAAGGCTTCTCCGACGGCAAACAGTTGATCCCCGGCCGACCCTACGCGCCCCTGAACGCCGGAACCCGCTAGAGGCGGGTTTTCCCTTCCCGCAGCTCGAATTCTCGCTGCCATTGCCTCGGTATACTCGTCCGCCCCTTCGAGCAGACAAAGCCGCTTGATGCAAGGACAGCCGACGAACTTAAGCCCCCAGTGCCGCTACGCGTGGTAGCGATCGCAATTGATATGTTCGCACGGAGCGCCGAGATCTCGCAGAGCGAGCCGGTCAGGCGTCTAGCTGCAATTCTTCATCGCAGAAAAGCCGGTCTGCGTAAGCGAATATCCGCCTTTGAACTTCTCTTTGACCAGCAGTTCCTTCTCGATCATGCGAGCCAGTGTCGCTTTGTCCTGCTTCAGGCCGGGCCCGGAGAAACACAACATTTTGCCGGGATCCATTTGAAAACGGCGGAACGTGCGTAGCACGCGTTGTTCAGATGTGGTGAGCATCGCTCTCTCCCGAATACAGTCGCATGTCGCCTTCCGTGATCCAGAAGTGCCGCCGACCTTCCTTGAATCAGCGACTGCAGCCGAGGGTTTGGCCGGCAAGGCCTGCCCGTCCGTTCCTTCCCTTTGCGGCTTCTGTTCCGATTTCCCTCCGCCTATCTCACTGTCCGCAAACCAACCTAATCCTCTTTATACGCGGTTTGCGCGGCCCTGTACACCGGATCCCCCAATAGAGATTGATGCGATTTCCGTTAAGTGAATGAATGAAACACACTGGGTTGTGGAGTAAACGCCCGTTTTACATGCCTCTCATTCTGCCTCCGAGCATGGTCTGCAGAGGTATCGCGGACCCACAGGCACCGATTGAGTGCCGTACACCGCCCCCCCCGCAGATCTCTGATCATTCGCCTAACGGCTGCACATTCCACACCCGATCCCCTCGCACCGGAAACGCCTTCGCCGTAACCTCCCCGTCGACCGCGATCTCGCCAAACCGTGCCGGCAACCCGTCCCCGTCCTGCATCAGCGGCGCATTGGCCAGGTGATAGTGAATGTGCGGCTCGCTCGAATTGCCCGAATTGCCGCACAATCCCAGTTGGTCGCCCCGCTCGACCCGCTGGCCCACCTGGACCTCGATCGTCCCTTGTTTGAAATGCGCCAGAAACGAGTACTCCCCGTTCCCGTGATCGATCACCACCAGGTTTCCCGGCACGAAATACGGGTTCCGTTCCCCGGGAATATTGTCCTCCACACCGTCCACCACCTGCCTCACGGTCCCGTCGCCTGGTGCCAGCACCGGCTGGCCGAACGTCAGATAGTCCTCATTCTTTCGGCCGCCGTTCCGGAACCGCTCCCCGGATTCGTCGGCGAGCCAGAAGTCGTAAGCGAAAAGCTGGTTTCGGTTGTCTCCATGCCCATTCTGCTCCGGCGTGGGGCCCCCGCTGGCAACCGTCCATTCTCCTCGGAACGGCAGGGCAAGCCGCGTCTTCGTTTCATACTTGGCCAGCGCAGCCGCCTTCTCGGCCGGTGGCGATGTCTCCAGTGTCGGCGTCAACAACAACCCGGCAATCTTGTCGTCCTGATCGAACATGATGCTCACCTTGACCAGCCTCTCCGTCTTCGTCGGCCGCACCCACAGCTCGAAACTCTTCAGGTTCCCGTCAGAAGCAGCCATCTGACGGTGTGCCGCCACCGTATCCAAGTCGCCGATCAATGCGGTCAACGGAACACAAATCTGTGCCAGCCTGGCCGCCGGAACGGCCTTCTTCATCTCCGCATTGAAGTCCTCCTCCAGTTCAGCGAATTTCCCCGCCGAAATCCGTTTGAGCACATCGGTGCAGCGGGCCTCATACTCCGACCAAACATCCTCGCCAGCCCACGAACTCGAGACCCGGACAAAAACACACAACAGCAAAGCCAGAACACTCCATGTCGTCGCACGACGCCGCGTCATATTCCGGTTCATCCGGTGGAAGCGTATGTTGACTTGCAGAAGTGTGGACATACTGTTCCTATCTGGGTTTGTGAAAACGACTTCAGACAGTAGATGCCAGCATGTCCACGAGCTTGTTGTACCATGGATTTGGGGTGCGTGACTACCTTTACGTGAGGACGCAGTACGTTGGAGGAGGCGTGGTCTTTACGATTGAGCGTAGTAGGGAGACCTGTCGCTGTGCGGCCTGTGGGTCGGCGAACGTTTGGCGGCAAGGGGTGGTGGTGCGGCGGTTTCGCACCGTGCCGATCGGAAGCAGGCGGGTCGAGTTGGAGGCGAGAATTCCCCGACTGGCGTGCCATGACTGCGGAGTCGTTCGCCAGGCAGCCATTGGTTTTGCCGAGCCGAGACGGACGTACACGAAGTCGTTTGAACGCTATGCCTTGGAATTGTCGCGGCATATGACCATCAAGGACGTCGCCTGTCATTTGGACGTCAGTTGGGATGTGGTCAAGGAAATCCAGCGGAAATACCTTCACCGGCGGTTCTCCAAGCCGAGGCTGAAGCACGTCAAACAGATCGCCATCGACGAGATTTCCACCGGCAAAGGGCACAAGTACGTGACCATCGTGCTGGACCTCGAAAGCGGTGCTGTTCTCCACGTAGGCCAGGGAAAAGGCGGCGATGCGCTGTTGGATTTCTGGAAGCGGCTCCGCGCCAGCCGCGCCAAGATCGAGGCCGTGGCTACCGACATGTCGCCGGCCTACATCGACGCCGTGACGATGAACCTGCCGGGAGCCACGTTGGTGTTCGATCGGTTTCACGTCATCAAGCTCTACAACGAGAAGCTTTCCGATCTGTGTCGGGACCTCTACCGCCAACTCGCCGACACGATGCAAAAGGACGTGCTCAAAGGCGTCCGCTGGCTGCTCTTGAAGCGACCGGAGAACCTCGACGCCTCGCGTCGCGAGCCCCAACGGCTTCGCGAAGCCCTGCGGCTGAACGAGCCGTTGGCCATCGCCTATCACCTCAAGGAAGAACTCAACGAAATCTGGGAACAGGACGACCAGGAGACGGCCCAGGCCCTTCTCATGGACTGGATCGTGTACGCCGAGTCGACCGGCATCCGCATCCTGAAACAGTTTGCCAAAACGCTCCGCTTCCACGCCTTCGGCATCCTCGCCTGGTATGACTACCCGATCTCCACCGGCCCGCTGGAAGGAACCAACAACAAAATCAAAACCATGAAACGCCAAGCCTACGGCTTCCGCGATCCCGTGTTCCTCAAACTCAAAATCCTCGGAATCCATGAGACAACCTACGCTCTAGTCGGATGAACCATAATTCCTCTCCTCGACAAGTTGCTTGCGTGAAACGATAACCGGCAAATCGAAAAGCCAGCAGTGTTACGGAGGTGATGAGAAAGGTGAGCACTGGGAGGCCTGCCCAGAAGACATAGGATGTGGCATCCCCGTGGAGGCAGTAGGGCAGAAAGGCGCCGCCCGCAGCCAACGCCGCACCACCCACAACCATCCGGCTTGGAACGGTCCCCGTCGACAGAGTCGCCCAAACAGAAAGCAGAGCCGACGAGAGGAACAGGGTTGGCGTGCCAAGCAACATCAGGACTATCGCCGTACCGCTCACACTGACATGGCGCCCCGCCCGAACGTAACTGGCGTCATCGACACTCGCCCCAAACGCCAGCAGCGACGCGACCACGGCGGTAACGATCAGCATCGCCCGAACCGACGTTTGAAACGCCCTTCCCTCCGGAAGACTCTCCCTGGCAAGAAGCTCCAGCCGAAAACCCCGTGATCGAGCTACGGCCAGGGGCACGACGACAACCACCATCAGCACTGTGACGCCGACGCATTGAGCGGCGAGTATCTGGACTGCGCCTGCGGCGATCCGAACAATGGCCGGCACACTCCAAGCCAGAACAGAAACTCCGTACGCGACGGCCAGTCGGGGTACCCATCTGCCCCTTCCCAGGCCGGCCCAAAGATACAGCAGCGAATGCTGAGCCAGGACCAACCCGAGAACCCAAAACCCGTTCTGGGCCCCGACGAGATTGACGGTCGCATACGCGATCACGTGAGCAGCAATCACCACGCCCTGCAGCGTTCGGCGAGAAAAGTGCATACGCCCGCACCAAAGTTGTCATTGTTTGGAGACGAGGTTCATCTGAGAACGCTTATCGCCACTCATCCGGCCTATTAGCGAAGATCAGCGTCGATCAGCGTTCCCACCTTCCTTCTGGTGTCTCGCGGATCTCCTCATCCGCCCCCCACTCACTCCTGAAACTGAAACGCATACAAATCCGCGTCCTTCATCACAAAGCGCAGCCGCACCGCCTTGCCGGCCGCTGACGAAACGTCGCTCCCACCCTTCCACGTGACAACCCGCTCGACCTCGTTCCCGATCTGCTCCCGGCAATCTGCCAGGGCAAAACCCGGTATCGCCTTCCCGTCGGGCGTCTGAATCTCCACCCGGATTCCCCCCGGCGCCGAGGTGGCGAAATTGATCGAAAGCTGCTTGCCGGCAAACACGATCGGCTTGCTGACCAACTCGCCCCCCGCATATTCGGCCCGCGCCGACGCCAGGCCGTCCAGCCGCATCGAGTAGCGCCGCAGATGGGCCGTCGGCTGCGCATAGTCCTGGTTCACGTAGAGCGACATTTCCGTCGGCCCCGTCTGCACGATGTTGAGGGCCGGGTAGTTGGTCCGCGAGACCCAGTTCGTCGCCCCGATCCCCGGGCGGATGAACCCGCTCAAGAACGTCCGCTGATACACGCCGCCCCCTCGCGTCGTCATCAGCACTGCGTCCGAAGTGTCCTTGAAGTACTTCGGGTTGACGTGGATCGCCTCCGCCTGCTCCTCCGTGAGCACCTGCCGCCCCGGCATGAACCGGGCCGCCGTCGCCACATAGATATGGGGCCCTCGAAAGTACGGATGCGTCTGGTTCGTATACAGGTGCTCGATCGGGGCGGGCTCGCCGCAATGATTGTACTCCATCAACACCGGCTCGGTCCAAGTGAGAAAATCGTCGCTGGTCGTCCGGCAGATCCGCCGGATCCCGTCCTGGAACACCCGGAAGTAGCAGAGGTACTTCTGCTCCGCCGCCGACCAGAACGCCAGGTTCTGCGAGTCGAACATGTACGGAAACGGCACCATCGCCTTGGTCAGCACGGCCTCCTCCCGCAGCTTCCTCCAATGGATCCCGTCGGCCGACGCCCAGGCGACCAGCCCGCTTTCCATCGTTCCCCCCAGCGCCTTGAACCGCTCCTCGGCCGGCACTCCCGCCCGCGTGTCGAGCATCGGACAGAAATTGTGCGTTACCGGCGCGGCGTTCGCCAGGATGATGTTCGTCTTCTCGTGGCCCGGCAGCGGAAACAGATCGAGCTGCGGCTTGCTCCAATGAACTCCGTCCGACGACTCGGCCAGGCAATAAACCTCGCCGGGGTCCCCGTCCGCTCCCGCCTCCGGCCGCCCCCGGTAATAGGCCATGAATCGCTCCCCGTCCTTGATGATCGTCGAGTAACCGCAGAACAGCCCTTCCCAAGGCTGGTCAAACCGGATCACCGCCCCTTCATCCCGCGGCCGGTTCAAAACCAGCCGCACCCCGTCCATCCGGTCGATCAGCAAATGGTCGACCAGCAACTCCCGTCGCCCGCCAATCTTGATCGCCCCAGGTTCACCGCCACAAACCGGCATCCCCCAGAAAGGAAAGGCTGTGGCCATGGATAGCAGAGCTAGCAGCGTGCGTCGCAGCATGGTGAAGTCTCCAGGAAAGGAATCGGGCAACTCGCAGTAGCGACAGCCTATCGCACTCCCCCGCCACTTTCAACACACCGCCCCGCCCTGTCTCACCCGCGAAGAAAGTGCAATAATGAACTTCTATTCCGTACCGCCCGCAGCAATACCTCCCCAAAATCTCCTGAACCCCGAACCCTGAACCCTACCAACTCACTCCGAACCCCGAACCCTGCCAACTGGCTCCATGCTCAACCAGCCCCTCAAAGACCACGTCGTCCGGCGAATCCTGCCCCGAGTCCAGACGCCCGGCCAATACGTCGGCGGCGAACTCCACGCTGTCCGTAAGGATCACGCGGACGTGCGAGGCAAACTCTGCCTGGCCTTCCCCGACACCTACGCCATCGGCATGAGCAACCACGGGATGCAGGTCCTCTATGCCGCCATGAACCGCCGCGCCGATTGGGCCTGCGAACGGGTCTACGCCCCCTGGCCCGACATGGAAACCCTCCTCCGCGCCGAAAACCTGCCGCTCTACAGCCTCGAAACCTTCACGCCCCTCGACCAGTTCGACCTCCTCGGATTCACCCTCCAGCACGATCTCTGCTACAGCAACGTTCTGACCATCCTCGACCTGGGCGGAATCCCGCTCGTTGCAGAGGAGCGGTCCCTGCAATCGCCGCTCGTCATTGCCGGCGGGCCCTGCGTCCAGAACCCCGAGCCGATGGCGCGCTTCATCGACGCCTTCGTCGTCGGCGACGGCGAACAAAGCCTCCCGGACCTCTGCGACGCCTGGCTCGAACTGAAGAACTCGGGACTGTCGCGATCTGAAGCCGTCAAACGCCTGGCTGACCGCCTCCCCTCCGTCTACGTGCCCACCCGCTACCGGCCTCAATTCGCCCCCGACGGCCGGGCCGCCGCACCGGTCCCCGTCGATGCCGACCCCTCCGAACCGATCCGCCCCGCCGTCGTCCGCGATCTCGACGCGGTGCCCCTGCCGGTCAAACCGGTCGTCCCCAACATCGAATGCGTTCACGACCGCATCGCCATCGAAATCATGCGCGGTTGCCCCTGGCGCTGCCGCTTCTGCCAGGCCACCACCATCAAACGCCCCCTGCGATTCCGCACGGTGGACACCATCGTTCAAGCGGCCGTCGAGTCCTACCGAAATACCGGCTACAACGAAATCTCCCTCCTCTCCCTCTCCACGAGCGATTACCCCCACTTCGATGAGCTGATGCGCCGGCTCCAAGCCGAATTCCGACCCCTCGGCGTCAGCATCTCCGTCCCCAGCCTCCGCATCAACGAACAACTCCAGGCCGTCGGCGACCTCATGAACACCGACCGCCACTCCGGCCTGACCCTCGCCCCGGAGGCCGCTCGCGACCCGATGCGCCGCCAGATCGGCAAGCAGATCACCAACGACGACCTGCTCGCCGGATGCCGCAAGGCCTTCGAGAACGGCTTCCAGAAAGTGAAGCTCTACTTCATGTGCGGGCTGCCCGGCGAAACCCCGGCCGACCTCGACGGCATCATCGACCTGGCCGAAGATATCTCCCGCCTCGGCCGTTCCATTCACGGCCGGCTTGCCCAGGTCGTGGCCAACGTCTCCAACTTCGTGCCCAAGCCCCACACGCCCTACCAATGGAACGCCATGCCGCCCCGCCAGTACTTCCGCGAAGCCCGCGAGCGCCTCTACCAGCGCCGGCGGCTGCGCACCGTCACCATCAAGTGCCACGACGTCGACACCAGCCTCCTCGAAGCCGTCTTCTGTCGCGGCGATCGGCGACTGGGAACCGTGATCGAGACGGCCTGGCGGGCCGGCGCACGATTCGACGCCTGGAGCGACCAGATCCGCAAGGATCTCTGGTGGCAGACCCTCCGCGAGCAACAAACCGACGTCGAGGCCCTCATCCACCGCCCCTACGCCATGCACGAGTCCCTCCCCTGGGACCCGATCACCATCCGCCAGGGACGAGGCTACCTCGAGCGGGAGCACCAGCGCGCATCGGAACTAAAGTGTGAAGGATAACAGATTGTCGGGGACTGTCCCCATCTCCCCGCAGCGCAGCGGAGGGAAAATGGGACTGTCCCCTTCCGAATCTGGATTGAAGGACAAGATCGTGGACTTGCGGTACCGGATACTCGTGGTTGATATCGACGGAACCCTGGTCAGCCAGGAAGAGGAACTCAGCCCGGCCACCCGCGACGCCCTCCTCCGCGCCGGCCGGGCAGGCATCCACGTGATTCTCGCCACCGGCCGACGCTACTCGCGGACCCTGCACCTCGTCGAGCCCCTCGAGATCGACGTACCGCTCATCACGGCCAGCGGGGCCCTGGTCAAATGCCCCCACACGCACAAGACCCTCCACTGCAGCGTCTTCCCCGACGACGTCCTCCGCCGCATCGTCGGCGTCCTCGTCGCCGAGGGCTACGAGCCCGTCCTCTGCGCCGATACCCACGACCAGGGATTCGACTACTACGTCGCCCGCACCGAGGTTGAAAGCCCCGAACTCACCGAGTACCTGCGGCTCAACCCGTACCACGGCCGCCTGCTCCCCGATCTCGTCGCCCACCCGCCGGCCGGCGTCTTCAACGGCTTCACCATGGGAACCAAGGAGCAGATGCTCCAGCTCGAGGCCACTCTCCACACCCAACTCGACGGCAATCTCTCCACCCACGTCCTCCGCAGCCCCAGGTATGTCGGCTTCATGTGCGAGTTCGCCCCTCGCGGGATTACCAAGTGGTCCGCCGTCCGCCGCCTCGCCGCCGACTGGGGCATCCCCGACGACGAGATCTGTGCTGTCGGCGACGACGTCAACGACATCCCCATGATCCGCGGCGCCGGACTCGGAATCGCCATGGGCAACGCCCTCCCCGAAGTCAAAGCCGCCGCCGACCGAATCGCGCCGACGCAACAAGAAGACGGCCTCGTCCAAGTCGTCAATTGGCTCCTCGACTGAAGCTCCCACCCACCCCATTCCAACCCGACGCGTAAGCAAGGTCACACCAACCCGACGCGTAAGCGAGGAAATACTACTCCGAAGCGTGAACGAGGACAGCGGACATCCCACTTCCCTCACCTCGCATCGCCAGGAAGCGAGGAGTGGTGGGGCAGTCGGTTGCCCCCCCCACGTTGTTGCAGCGAGTCTTGCTGCGTCGTGGACAACACATTCCAAGGCCAAGACCACCGCTCCGCTTTGCTTTTGTCTGCCGGTTGTATCCAACGTTTGGCGATGGAAACGATATCAACCGCTCAAGACGCTGGGAGTAGAGGCACGGGGTAGCCTCGAACTGCGTCGTCCTCGAACTCCTCAAGGACCTTTTCCGGCAAGGGCGAATCGAAGTCCGGGGGAACCACGAACTGGCCGGCGCACAGCCCGAAGGGGCGCGGTTCGCCCGCCGGGGCCGCCACAGGGCGGATTTCAGCCATTGGACGTTGGCCGCTGACAACGAGGAATGACTCGCCCGCCTCCACTCGTCGGAGAAAAGCGAGGAGGTCACGTTGTATGTCTTGCACGCTGATGATACTCATGGAATCCTTATAGTAGGGGGGTGGCCGTCAAACAAGCAGTTCCAGGCCGCCGTTCGCCAGCCCCATTGAACCTGCTCCTCAGGACCGCATTCCCTGCTACAATAACATCACTCGCACGGGAAGGCTGACGCCACGGATTCTGCCCATGCCCCCAGGTTTTCGCCAAAACGTCTTCTTTCCACCCAGAATCCTCAACATCAGCATCCTACCCCTACGCTGAAGGCGTTGAACTCCAAAGCCCGGGTCGCACAGCGTACCCAGGGAAAGGTCTTGAACGATCACCGAACAAAAGGGCACATTGCCATGCACAAAGCAACCGTATTACTCCTAATCGGCCTGCTTCAACTCACCGCCTCGGCCGATACCCGGGTCGTCACACTGACGGAGGGCGAACAGTTCTGGGGCGGCTGTGTTACGGACGGGCGGGCCATGCCTTTTGGGGCGACGGAGTTTGAGCGGGACCTGTACGGCGAAACCAAGGGCAACCAGGCCCAACCCCTGCTGATCTCCGACCAGGGACGCTACGTCTGGTGCGAGGAACCCTTCCAGTTCGCATTCAAAGATCGTGTCCTGACCGTGACATCGCGTGCCGGTGAAATCCAGACCGGCCGGCACGGCCAGACGCTCCGCGAAGTCTTCGGCCATGTCAGCCGCACCTACTTCCCCAGCACCGGAGAAATTCCAGACGAGCGTCTCTTCACCAGGCCCCAGTACAACACCTGGATCGAGCTGATCTACGATCAACGAGAAGACCGCATCCGCAAGTACGCCCGCGACATCCTCTCCCACGACTTTCCGCCCGGTGTGCTGATGATCGACGACAACTGGCAGGAGGACTACGGCATCTGGGAGTTTCATCCCGGACGTTTCTCCAATCCCAAGGATATGATCAACACGCTGCACGACCAGGGCTTCCCGGTCATGCTGTGGATCTGTCCCTATTTCAGTCCTGACAGCGAGACCTTCCGCAAGCTCGACCGCAAGGGCTACTTCCTCAAGGACAAACGGGGCGGCACCTACATGCGGCGATGGTGGAACGGCTACAGTGCATCGCTCGACCTGACGAATCCGGAGGCGGTCAAGTACTTCCAGGAGCGCCTGGCCTACCTGGTCGACGAATACGGCGTCAACGGCTTCAAACTCGACGCCGGGGACGCCTCCGCCTATCGAGACGAGAACATCAAGGCCCATGAGGAGATCTCGCCCAACGCTTTTTCGGAACGCTGGGCCGCACTGGGCCTCCCCTTCAAACTCAACGAATACCGGGCCTGCTGGAGAATGGCCGGCCAGCCCCTGGCCCAGCGCCTGCGCGACAAGGGCCACAACTGGGGTGACTTGCAGCAACTGATTCCCGACGCCCTGGCCCTGGGGTTGATGGGCTATGCCTACCTGTGCCCCGACATGATCGGCGGCGGCGAGTACTCCTATTTCTACGACAATCCCGACAAGCCCCTGGACCAGGAACTGATCGTCCGCTCGGCGCAGTGCTCGGCGCTCATGCCCATGATGCAGTTCTCGGTGGCGCCCTGGCGCGTGCTCAGCCAAGAAAACATGGCCGTCTGCCGCGACATGGCCCGCTTGCACGAACGCATGGGCCAGGAGATCCTGGCCATGGCCAAGGCCTCGTCAAGAACGGGGGAACCGCTGGTCCGGCCGCTGGAGTACGAGTATCCGCATCAAGGATACGCGTCTATCAAGGACCAATTCCTGCTGGGTGACAAGATCCTCGTAGCCCCGGTCCTGGAAAAGGGCGCACGCAAACGCACGGTCGTCTTTCCCCAAGGCACGTGGCAGGGCGACGACGGTTCCACCGTCACGGGACCGGCAACGGTTGAGATTGACGTGCCGTTGGAACGCTTGCCCTGGTACCGTCTGAAGTGAGAAGAATGCCGTGGAGGAGGACCCACAGGGGTACCAACCCGAGGTCAAGCGAATCTGGCTTGGCATCGACGAAGACTTCACGAAGATCCCCATTTCGAACACCGAGCCCTCCCTCCCATGCTCCCCAAATCCCAGCAAAACGCTTCCTCCCCCCGGAATCCTCAACATCACGACCCTGCGCCTACGCCGAAGGCGTTGAATCCCAAAGCCCGGCGTCGCGCAGCGCACGCTGGGACGTGGATAGCAAAAGCACCCTATACCCCAACGGGGTTTGACTTTCCCGTAATCGCGCGGACACTGCCGATTCGATCGTCAGAAGATTGATGGCAAATGGGCATACCGTCCGACACGGTCCACTTCATGAGGGCCGATGGCGCAACACAGACTTGCTGGTTGGCGCGTTTCGGAATACAATATCGCCATGAACACTGCATCTACTCTTTCGATCGAGACGCTCTCGTTATCGGAAAAACTGCTGTTGATGGAACGTCTCTGGGAAGATCTTTCGCGCCGCCCATCCGACGTTCCTCCTCCCGACTGGCATGGTGACGTATTGGCAGAACGGCAGGCTGCGGTTCGCGAGGGGCGAACGTCGTTTGTCGAATGGGAGGCAGCGAAGGAACGACTTCGAGAGCGGTTCAAATGAGGATTCTGCTGCTTCCGGAAGCCGAACGCGATCTTGAAATCGGCGCCGACTTTTACGAATCGCAAAAAGCCGGACTTGGCGTCTATTTCAACGATTGTCTGGCGTCCGACATCGAATCGCTCAATCTTTACGCTGGCATTGACGAAAAGTACCGCGGATTCTACCGGTCATTGTCGAAACGATTTCCGTTTTCGATCTACTACAAATTGAACGAGGATGTGGTCGAGATCTTTGCGGTGTTAGATGCTCGGCAGGATCCTCGGAAAACCGACGCCGCATTGGAATCGCCGCGAACAATGCCGTGAACCGGAACGGCGAAGTCGGGCGGCGGACCCCCGAGCAAGTTGCTCAAGACCTGCCAGACGCCCGCTTGCACATTGCGTTTTCCCGCGTATGTCGGGGCGACCCCTTGCGCGAAGGAGTGGAACTCCCGCCCCCACCGGACGAGCCAGGGTTGATGCGCATCTAGCGCCAAGTCCTTTTCCCGCAAGAACTTCCCGTAGCCGTCGAGCGCCCCGTGCAGGTCGTTGGCAGTACCCGACATAACGGACACCCCTGGATATACCCCGAGTCGTATCACCGCGGAATTCACTTGGCTATTACTTGGCAGTCCCTTCAGAGACCAGCCACTCGCCACTAGATTCCGCCAAACCGGTTGACCTGGTGAGCGGGGGCGGTATCCTCAGTAGCGCCGAGGCGGGCCGACACCGGACCGTCCGAAAGAAACGAACTCGGGTAGAATCAATGAGATAGGCGGACCAAATGCCCGTACCTTCAAATAGACGCGACGAACGCTGGTATGACTTGATGCAGTCATGCCTCAATGGCCACATTATCACCTCGCGCGGCCTAACCAACCCCGAGCTTAAGCCTCGGTGCCCAAAATGCGGCGAAGAGACTATTACGCAGTGCCCAAGTTGCGGCACGCAGATCCAGGGGCATCTCCATATTCCGGGTGTTGGTTACTCCGGTCCGTCATCACCGCCAGCGCACTGCCACAATTGCGGTGAGCCTTACCCATGGACACAGCGTCGGAAGGACAAGCTGCCTGGACAACCGCAGTCGGCTTCCGAGCTCACGGACGAGATATTCGTCGTTCATGGGCACGATCAAGAAATGAAACAAGCTGCCGCACTCGTCCTATCCAAGATCGGATTGAAGCCAATCATACTTCACGAGCGGCCCAATGAGGGCAGGACGATTATTGAAAAGTTCGAGAAGAACGCTGATGTTCAGTTTGCCATAGTACTACTATCCCCCGATGATATGGCCTATGCCAAAGGCGGGACACCCGCAGACGCTCGCGCCAGGGCTAGGCAGAACGTTGTCCTTGAGCTCGGATACTTCGTTGGCAAGTTGGGTCGTGCGCGGGTATTCGCACTCAAACGCGACACCGACATTGAGCTTCCGAACGACATCAGCGGTGTCGTCTACACGTCATACGACTCCCAAGGACACTGGCAGTTCGAGTTAGTTCGAGAATTGAAGGCAGTCGGTTACGCCGTTGACGCCAACGCATTGATCTGAGAGACTGATACGAGACTCCGCCTAACAAGAACGTTCCAGCCGCCGTGCTACCCGTATCATTATTCGACCGTTACCGAAGATGGAAAGGTGTGCGATTGTTCAGGCCGTTACCGTGTCGCTCGCACGCGGCTGAACCTCGCGCTCCGTGTGCGGTCGAGGCCACGTTGCCCGGTTCTGTGCAGTCAAGACCTTCAGCAGGTCACATCGAGCGGGTGCACGAAGACGTTGGCCACGAATTACGCCATCGACGTCAGATTGACGGTGCGGCATGACCGTTCGGGGATCGCTGGTCCAGGCAATCCTGCTATGGCACAAATGCACTAGGTCAAGCACACCTAATCACATTAGTCAGCATCTGCCAGACGCCACCTTTCAGATCCCGTCCGTCGCTGGGACACCCCAAATCTGCTCCTTACCCGCATCAGCAGGCCGACCCAAGCTGCTGTCCTTCACAAACCAAACCTGCTAAAATCACCGGCGCCTCATCTCCCGTGAACCGGAAACGGAGATAGGGCCCCAACGGATTCTCAGCAAAGCACGGAATGTCGTTCCGAACGCACTCTTTTGAGGGTGACGCCGTTCGTACGCCGCGATGGCCGCCCGGGGGGGACAGAAATGAATCTCAAGAAAGTCGCTCTGGTTTCTGGATGTCTCGTCTATCTGGGAATGGGTACGCTCTTGGCACAAGAGGGGGCATTTCTCTTCTCCAAGCAGCCCATCGATCCCGCGAATCCGCAGAACCGATCGACCAGCTTCTCGGCGGGCGATCACATCTACGGCCTGATCCAGTTGCCGCAACCCTGGCGAGCCGTGGGAAAGGTCGATGACAACAAGCTCGTGATGGCCGTCTACACCACCGTCGACTCCAAGAGGTTGGGCGCGTATATGGAATTGCGATCGGACGAGCACCTCAATGCAAAACACCTGCTCTTCGACGTCGCCCCGGCGCTGGACAAGATGACGGCCTATCGCGACGACGGCGTGTTCTACGGCGACGCGCCCGGAGGCGTCAAGAAAGGCGCCTGCCAGATCACGGAATACCTCGCCCAACAATCTCCGGGAAGACATGCCCTCGCCTTCTGGGTCTTGATCAATGGCAAGAAGATGGCCCTCGGTGAATTTACCATCGAAGGGCCGGATTACAGCATGTACCAGAAGCTGCACGAGGAGATCAAGAAGGAATTGAGCGCCGGGCGTCCTTTCCCGCCGGCCAAAATGACCAATATTGAAATGGAAAACCGAATGGTCGGGCTGCTCAAAAACGCCGGCTGGAGCGACGTGCTCAAACTCCATATCGTCGACAAGGACTGGTGGCTCGACCGCGTGGCGGGCGGAAACTCGATGATCCAGTCCCGCCACATGGCCGCGGCCGCCGCCTACAAGGATGCCGACGGCAAATACTACTACAAAACCTGCACCTTCCACGAATGCCGGCTCCTTACCGGCGGCTTCGGCCCCCTTGAACTGTCGCACCAGAGCGCGCCCATCCCGATCTCGGCGAAAAACCTGGGAATCGCCGAGAAACCCGATACCGGGCCCGATATGAGCGCGGTCGCCCAGAACGCCATGCCCGACTTCAGCAAGCCCGACGAGGTGCTTGCCGATATCGAACGCATGCGCAAAGAGGCAATGAAGAAGAAGGTCTTCATTCTGGTGGGCAAATGCGGCACCGCCGCCGGCAAAATCAAGAGCGCCGTGGAGAAGGCCCGACAGGGGTACCAACCGGAGGTCAAGCGAATCTGGCTCGGCATCTACGAAGATTTCAAGAAGATCCCCTGATCGCCTGACTCCTGTCATCATACCCAACCCCACCCATCCGCCACTCAACGCAAACCCACGAACCTGCTCCTCTGAGATCCCATTTCCTGCTACAATAACATCACACGCACGGGACTCCGAACGCCGAGCACCCTTCCCATGCTCCTCAAATCCCGGCAAAACGCTTCCCCCCCGGAATCCTCAACATCACGACCCTGCATCTACGCCGAAGGCGTTAAACTCCAAAGCCCGGCGTCGCGCAGCGCACGCTGGGACGTGGGTGAGAAAAACACCCTATAGCCCAACGGGGTTTGACAAGATCTACCCGGAAGCACGACGATGACCACCCCAATCCCCCGTCGCCTCCACGCCCGTCCGTTCATCTCTCTCATCGCGGCGCTCGTATCCCTCGCCCTCCTCCCCCTGTCACACGACCTCCACGCCGCCGCCCCCGACGCCCAAAACCTCCTCCGTACCGGCAACTACGCCGAAGCCCGCGAAGCCCTCACACCCCAGGCTGCCCAGTCGCCCGCCGCCGCCGTCGGCCTGGCGCGAACCTACCAGGCCCAGGGCAAACTCGAAGAAGCAACCGCCGCCCTCGCTCCCTGGAAGCACAAAGACCCCAACGCCGACGCCGAACTGGCCCGTATGGCCTTCGACCGCGGCGACCGCCAAGAAGCCGACGGGCTCGTTCAAAAAATCCTCGCCAAGAACCCCGAGCATGTGCCGGCCCTCTGGCTCCAGGCCGAATTGCATCGAACCGCCGGACGCCCCGACCAGGCCGCGGCTATCTGTGAGCGGCTCGTAAAGACCTACAACGAATCAGAAACCACCGACGCCGAAACCCTCCGCTGGATCGGCCAGGCCGCCGCCCGTCATGCCGCCTGGAATTCCGCCAACGACCAGTTCCGCTTCCTCACCACCGCCTTCTACCCGGATCTCCTCGCCCTCGAACCCGACTTCTGGCCGGCCCACTACGATGCCGGACGACTCCTCCTCGAAAAATACAACCAGGCCGACGCTGCCAAACAGTTCCAGGCCGTTCTCCAGATCAATCCCCAGGCAGCCGACGCCCACGTCGCACTCGCCGAACTGTTCCTCCTCGGGCGCAAAGTCGACCAGGCCGAAACCGCTCTCGCCCGCGCCCTCGAAATCAACCCCAACCACCTCGACGCCCTCCGAACTTCCGCTGACGTCGCCTGGCTGAATTCCCAGTTCGATCGGGCCTTCGACCTGCTCGAAGACCGCGTTCTGCCCTGCAATCCGTTCTCGGAAGAAACCCTTGGCCGGCTCCTCGCCGCCCGAATTGTACGCGACGGCGATCGCTGGCGCGACGAGGGCTCCGCCGCCCAGACGATTCTGGCTGAAGTGCTCCAACGTAATCCGCGAGCCGACGACTTCTACCTCGCCGCCGCCGCATGGCTCGAAACTCACCACCGCAAACACGAGGCCGCCGAACTCCTCACCCGGGCCCTCGATGCCTCCCCTGACGAACCGCGCCTGGGGGCCGCCCTCGGACAGATCAAGATGCAAATGGGCCAAGAGGCGGAGGCCCGCGACCTATTCCGCGCCGCCTTCGATCGCGACCCCTTCAACGTCCGAACTGGCAACATGATCGAAATGCTCGCAGTCCTCGACGGCCTCGAGACCAAACAGGCCGGCGGTTGCCTACTCCGTTACGAAAAACGCCGCGATGCCCTCCTCGCCGACTACGCCTCCGAATTCCTCGCCGCCGATTACCCCCGCCTCTGCAAACTCTTCGGGTACACGCCCCCCGAGCCCCCCTTGATCGAGATCCTCAACGAGTCCCGCGGCGTGCCCGGCGCCCAGTGGTTCGGCACCCGAATGCTCGGCCTTCCCTACGTCGGACCCGTCGCGGCCAGCACCGGCGACATCGTCGTTATGGTCTCGCCCAACGATCCGACGCTCGGCACCAAGTTCAATTGGGCCCAAACTCTCCGCCACGAAATGGTCCACGTCGTCACCTTGCAGCAGACGAACTACCGCATCCCCTTCTGGTACACCGAAGGCCTCGCCGTCTGGTGCGAAGACAAGCCCCGTCCCCTCCCCTGGAATCCCCTCCTGGTTCGCCGCCAGGCCGCCGGCACCCTGCTCGACCTCTCCAACATCGATTTCGGCTTCACCCGCCCCGGATCGTGCGAAGACCGCACCCTCGCCTATTGCCAGGCGGAACTCTACGTCCAGTACATCCTCCAAGGCCGCGAAGAACAAGTCCTCCGCGACCTGCTCACCGCCTATCAGTCCGGCCTGACCACCGCCGAAGCCGTCCGCACCGTGCTGAACATCCCTCTCGACGAGTTCGAACGCGGCTACCGCGAATATGTCGCCGGCGTGACCCGCTCCATGGCCGATCTGCTGCCACAAGTCGAACCCCCCTTCGCCGAACTCCTGGCCGCAACCCGCGCCGACCCCGACGACCCCGATCTGGCCGCCGCCTTGGCCTGTGCCTACCTCGATCGGGACGCGCGAAAAGAAGCGATCGCCGAAGCCCGCCGGGCACTCGACCTCTCCCCCCGGCACCCTCGCGCTACCTACGTCATGGCACGACTCCACCTCCTCGCCGACCGGCCCGAGATGGCCGCAGCCCTCCTCCAAGACTGCCTCGACGAGCAATCCCCCGACCTCAAGGTCCTCAACCTCCTCGCCGGCCTCCACCTCAAAGCCCGCCGGTTCGACGACGCAGAACACCTCTATCGCCTCGGCGTCCGGCATAACCCGAACAATCCAATCTGGTTGCGGCTCTTGCAGCGGACCGCCGAGTGGCGAGGCGATCGGGAAAAACAGACCCAAATCCTGGGCCTTCTCGCCGAAACCGACTCGGCCGACCTGGCCACCCGCAAGGAGTTGGTTCATATGGCCCTCGAAAGCGGGGATCTCGGAACCGCGGCGAAATGGGCGAACCAAGCAATCCAGATCGACGTAAATGACGCAGAACTCCATAAGGCGTTTGCCGAAGCCTTGATCGGTCGTCATAATCAACAGATGGCGCTTCGCGAGCTGGAAGCCGCCGTGCATCTGGAGCGCGAAGATGCCGACACCCAGCTCGCCTTGGCAAAGACTCTTCTGGCTCTGGGACGCAAAGACGAAGCTCGCAAAGTCCTCAACGCCCTCAACCAAGCCAGTCTCGACCGGCCCAGAGCGGCCGCTGTCCAGGAATTGCTGGAGGCAACCGACCGACCGTGAATCGCGATATCCCCCCCGGCGGCAACCCCGCCGAACCGGCCCCGACGACCGCCGTCTCCCTGGCCGACTTCCAGCAACTCATCCGCAACATGTACTTCCGCAAAGACGCCGAACGCGGCATCGACGGGACCTTCATGTGGCTCATGGAAGAAGTGGGTGAACTGGCCGCCGCCCTCCGCGACGGAACTCCCGAAGATAAATCCGAGGAGTTTGCCGACGTCCTCGCCTGGCTCACCACCATCGCCAATGTCGCTGGCGTCGACCTCTCCCAGGCAATCCACAAAAAATACGGCTCGGGATGTCCCGGCTGTGGACAGTTCGTCTGTACTTGTCCCGATGCGGGGAAACCATGAGCCGCAAGGCAATCTCCTCTCTCCTGATCCTGCTCGTCCTCTCCGTCGATGCCGCATGCGGTGATTCGCCGCTCGTCGCACGCGTCGACGTAGGCTTCGCCGGTTCCTACAAGGCCGGCCTCTGGACCCCCGTTCGCATCCACTTCACTCCCCATCCCGATCTGGATGGCGCCCAAGTCAGCCTGATCGTCCCCGACGGCGACGGCGTCCCCTCCCGAGTCTCCGCCCCCCTCCCCTCCCCTGCCCCAGACTCCCTGCTCCTCTACGCCCGCTTCGGCCGGCTCAACTCCCCGCTCACCGTGCGCCTGGAAGGCTCCGGCAAACTCCTCGAAGAGCGGCTCTTCGAAACCGGCCAGTCGCCCGGCGACAAGACGATCCCCGCCGCGCTCCGTTCCAATCAACCCTTGGTCGTCGTCGTCGGAACCGCTCCCCTCGGAATCGCCGATGCCGTCGCCCGAATCCGTGAACCCGAAGAGGAAGAAACACGCCTCGTCACCCTCGACGATGCCGCGGCCTTGCCCGATCGCTGGTACGGATACGAGGGCGTCAGACTCGTGGTCCTCTCGGGAACCGACCTGAAATGCTATTCCGCTCTCAAGCCGGACGATGACCGCGTCGTCGCACTCTCCCAATGGGTTCGCCAAGGAGGCCGGCTGCTCATCGCCGTCGGAGAATACGGCGAACAACTCCTCGGTGCCGATGGCCCCTTGCGCGATCTGGTCCCCGGCCGATTCGAAAAAACGATTTCCCTCAGCCAGGCTCGCGAACTCGAACGCTTCGTCGACAGCCAAAAAGGCCTCCCCTCACGCGTCGACGGCAAAATGCTGCAAATCGCCCAGTTGACCGGCGTTGAGGGAGTCGTCGATGTCCGGGAAGGCAACCTCCCCCTCGTCGTCAACCGTGTCTGGGGATTCGGCCAGTTGACCTTCCTGGCCTCCGATCTCGATCGCGGCCCCGTCGGAAAATGGGAAGACCGCCCGACCCTGGTGGCCAGACTGCTGGGCTGGCCCGAAAAACCCGTCGAATACGAACGGGAAGACAAAACGATCCGCCACTTCGGCTACACCGACCTCGCCGGCCAGTTGCGCAGTGCCCTCGATCAGTTCGACGGTGTCCGCCAGATCCCCTTCACACTCATCATCGCCGCCGTCGTCGTCTACCTCCTCCTCATCGGTCCCGGAGACTACTTCCTCCTGCGAAAAGTCCTCCGCCGAATGGAACTCACCTGGATCACCTTTCCGGCAACCGTCGTCCTCTTCTGCGTCGTTGCCTACCTCGTGGCCTGCCGCACCAAGGGCGACCGCTTCCTCGTCAACCAGGCAACCGTGATCGACGTCGATACCCAGACCGCACAATTGCGCGGCACCGCCTGGGCCAACGTCTTCAGCCCCGAAACCCGCCGCGCCGACCTCCGCTTCACCGTCCCGCCCCCAGAACAAGGCAAGCCCGCAACCCCGGAGGCCCAGCCTCAGCAGGTCACCGCGTGGCTGGGACTGCCCGGCAAGGCCCTCGGCGCCATGGAGCCCGTCACTCCACCACCCGTCGTCTGGTCCGAGCCCTATGACTTCAACGACCACGCCGCCTGGCTAGGCAACCTGCCCCTCCAGGTCTGGTCCAGCAAAAGCCTCACCACCCGCTGGACCGGCCATGTCGACGCCTCCTTCCAGTCCGACCTGGAAGAAAAAGGCCCCATCCCTTCCGGTCAGCTCACCAGCCGGCTCGACATGCCCCTCAACGACTGCCTGCTCGTCTACGGCAGTTGGGTCTATGAATTGGGAACCATCGCCCCCGGCCAGCAGGTCCGCGTCGGCGCCACCGTCCCCCGTCGCGAACTCGCCAGTTTCCTCACCGGACGCAAACTGGTCTTCGACGCCAAGGAAGAACGCGCCCTCCAACGCGCCACCCGCTACAGCGTCGAAAGCACCGATCCCGACTACGTCCTCCGCGCCATGACCTTCTTCCAAGCGGCAGGCGGCCGACCCTACACCAGTCTGGCCAACGCCTACCAGGGCTTCGTCGATATGAGCGGCCTCCTCCGACCCAACCGCGCCGTCCTCATCGCCAGAGCCGCCGGATCCGAAGACGGCCGGGCCCTCCCACTCTCTGCCCGAATATCGTTGTCCAGCAACGGCCGGACCGTTCCCCTCCACGAAAAGCACACCACGCTCCTCCGCTTCGTGCTCCCCGTTCGGCCCGACGAAAGATAGGCCTGCCCATGATTCAAACCGAAGACCTCACCAAACAATACGGCGACCTCAAGGCCATCGACAGCCTCAAGCTCGACCTCGACGACGGCGATCTGTTCGGGTTCATCGGTCCCAACGGATCGGGCAAAACCACCACCATGCGGATCCTCGCCACCCTCCTCCAACCCAGTTGGGGCGAGGCCACCGTCTGCGGATACTCGATCTACACCCACCCCAAGGAAATCCGCCGACTCATCGGCTACATGCCCGACTTCTTCGGCGTCTACGACGACATGAAAGTCATCGAGTATCTCGAATTCTTCGCCGCCGCCTACCGCATCAAGGGCGCCGCCCGGCGAAAGAAATGCAACGATATGCTCGAAATGGTCGACCTCGGCTACAAACGCGACGCCTTCGTCACCAGCCTCTCCCGCGGAATGACACAACGACTCGGACTCGCCCGCGTCCTCCTCCACGATCCCCAGGTCCTCCTCCTCGACGAACCCGCCAGCGGCCTCGACCCCCGCGCACGTATCGAAATCCGCGGACTCCTCAAAGAACTCCGCAAGCTCGGCAAGACCATCATGGTCTCCAGCCACATCCTGCCCGAACTGGCCGATATCTGCAACAAGGTCGGCATCATCGAAAGAGGCGTGCTGATGGTCTCCGCCGAAGTCGCCGAAGTCATGCGCATGGTCCGCGAGCGACCGGTCCTGGCCATCGAAATCGTCGGCGATCAGGACGCCGCCGCCAAACTCCTCGAAGACCACGACTCCGTCGATAGCGTCGAACCCCGCGACGGAAAACTCTTCGCCACCCTCGCCGCGGGCGTCGACGACTACAGCGACCTCCCCACCCTCCTCGTCCAGGCCGGATTCAAAATCAAAACCTTCAAAGAAGACGAAATCAACCTCGAAACCGCCTTCATGCACCTCACCAAAGGCATCACCGCCTGACCATGTCCATGCGAATCCTCGTCACCGGCGGCACCGGCTACATCGGCAGCCACACCTGCGTCAGTCTCCTCGAAGCAGGCTTCACGCCGATCATCGTCGACAATCTCAGCAACAGCAAACCGGCCGTCCTCGATCGGCTCGCCCAGATCACCGGCCGCGACCTTACCTTCTACCAAGGCGATATCCGCGATCAGCCCCTCATGGAATCGATCCTGGCGGATGAGAAGATCGAGGCCGTCATCCACTTCGCCGGCCTCAAAGCCGTCGGCGAGTCGGTCTCCATCCCCCTGGCCTATTACGAAAACAACGTCGGCGGCACCGTCAGCCTTCTCAAGGCCATGGACAAGACCGCCGTCCGCTCCATCGTCTTCAGCTCCTCCGCCACCGTCTACGGCGACCCCGCCCAACTCCCCATCCCCGAAACCGCACCCCTCAGCGCCACCAACCCCTACGGTCGCACCAAGCTCTTTATCGAAGAAATTCTCCGCGACCTGGCCGTCGCCGACCCCCGCTGGAGCCTCGTCATCCTCCGCTACTTCAACCCCGTCGGTGCCCACCCCTCCGGCCTCATCGGCGAAGACCCCCAGGATATCCCCAACAACCTCATGCCCTTCGTCGCCCAGGTCGCCGTCGGTCGCCGCGAAAAACTCTCCGTCTTCGGCGGCGACTACCCCACCCGCGACGGCACCGGCGTCCGCGACTACATCCACGTCGTCGACCTGGCCGAAGGACACGTAGCCGCCCTCAAAACCCACGCACGCCAGGCCGGCGTCTTCACCTACAACCTGGGCACCGGCAACGGCTCCAGCGTCCTCGAAATCGTCGCGGCCTTCGCCCAGGCCAGTGGACGGCCCGTCCCCTACCAGATCACCGACCGACGCCCTGGCGATGTCGCCCAATGCTACGCCGACCCCACCCTCGCCCGTGATAAACTCGGCTGGCAGGCCACCCGAGATCTCACCGCCATGACCGCCGACGCCTGGCGCTGGCAATCCGCCAACCCCAGCGGCTACGACGCGTAGCGCGGACTATCCGCGGGTGGCACGCTCAGAGCGAAGCGATCGGCGTGGTGATTCGACCATCCACGCCCATCGCTCCGCTCTGAGCGTGCCACCCCTCTGTCATTCCCGCCCTCCCGTCCGCCATTCCCGCGAAGGCAGGAAACCAGCCACTCCGTTACTACTCCACAATCGCCCGCCGCCCCTCCGCCACCACCTCGTGCGCAATCCCACTCAGAAACTCCGCATCCTCGTCCGAAATCCTCTCCACCCGAATTCCCTCCCCATACGGATTCAGCCCCGTCAGAAACTCGAACCACACGCACGCCGCAAGATACTCTCCGCGAACCCCCGCGTGATGGCTGTCGCAGCGGAGTTGCCGCGGCTCCGTCCCGCTCCATGAGTAACCCACGCACAGCGAGTTCTCCTGCTTCGGAAGCGCCGGCGGCACGAGGGACGATCGATCCACCGTCTCGTCGGGCACGTACGGCCGGACCTCGCGTGCCACCTGAAACGCCGCCCCCACCGGAATGATCCGCACCGCCAGCTCCTTAGCAATCGTCCGATACGCCTCGTCCAGATCCCGGTACATCTCCTTCTGCCCGTAACCCGGCTTGTCCGGAAACACCTTGTCAAAATCGCCGTCCACCCGGTAAGCCCACGTCTGGTGCAGCACCACCTCCGCCTGCGGCGCATACTTCTTGACGTAGTCGCAAAGCTCCTTCGCGTACGGCCGGTAAGTCTCCACATTCGGGCTCTGCGCGCTCACTTGCTGTATCGTCACCACGTCCCATCGGTCCGACAATAAAACCTCCCGAAGCCCCGCCTTCACCCGCGTCTCCTTCCCTTCCTCGTCGCTGACGGTGAGCGTGTACGGCTTCCCCTCCGGATCCTCCCCGTCCGCGTCGTGCAGCTTCGCCAGCCGCATGTGTTTCTCCATGGAACACCCGCCGATGATCGCCCTGCCCAGCGTGATCCGGCACTTCTCGCTCTGCGCACCCATTGGCCCCAGAAACGCGAACGCATTAACCGTGAAACTGTTCCCAATCCCCAGCACCTTGATTTCCCTCTGCGATACAACATTCGCCCCCTCCTCCGCGCACATCGCAGTAGTGCCCGCACAGACGATCGCGACGGCAAACAACGTGGTCAACAAAAACAGTCGTCTAATCTGCATCTTCGTTCTCCGTAGGTCAGGCTCTCCGAGACTGACGTTATTCAGTAGCCCAGTCTCTCCGAGACTGGCGTACAACTCCGACCAAACACTCCGAGTCTCGGAGAGACACGGCTACGAACACTTCCGCTACTTCTTCCCCCAATGCTCATCCGCAAAGTTCATATACTGCTCCCAGTCATACTCCGTCAGCCCATGCCCGCCCGTGCGGATGTGGTAACTGATGTTCCCCTTCTGCACCGGCCGATCCAGCGGCGGCATCTCCGTCGTGCCCAGACCTACGAGCCCGAACAGCTCGTACACCGGACTCGCACCCACGGCCGACAAGAACTCCCCTCGCGGATCTGCCCATAGATCCTCGTCCGCACTGGCCACGCACAGCAACCGCGGAGCGGCCAGCGCCATCAGCATGTGCTGATCGACGGGCAATGCCCCTTCGTTGTCGTTGAACTTCTCGAAATTGTCGCAGAACCAGTGCGGAAACGAACGGTTGATCTGCGCCACCGTCTCCCCGTAACACCGCCTCGACAACGCCGCACCCCCGCAGCCCGAATCGTTCGACACCACCATCGCAAATCGCTCGTCCTCCGCCCCCGCCCACAACGCCGTCTTGCCGCCCCGCGAATGGCCCACCACGGCCACGTGCTTCTCGTCCACCGAATCGTCCGTCTCAAAGTAATCCATCGCCCGGCTCGCGCCCCAGGCCCAGGCCGCAAGCGTCGCCCACGCGTCCGCCGGACGCTCCCCCGGCCTGTCGAAGAGCCCGTGCACCCCGTTCTTGAACTCGTCGTGCTTGTCCGGGTCCACGTCGCCGTTATAGAAAGCCGCAATCCCGTAACCCCTCGCCACCACCTCCTCGGCCGGCCAGAACGGCATCTTCACCTTCCGCGTCGGATCGATGTTCTCCGGATCGCGATTGCAGATCAACAAAAACGTCGGCACCGGCTTCCGAGCGTCGTTCGGTACGAACAGCACCAGATTCATCGCCAGCCCGTCCTCCTTGCCCGTGAAGTTGATCTTCACCTGCTTCCGCGTCGCCGCCCCGTCCATTGCATCTGCCGCGAAATCAAAAACCTCGAACGTCATCCCCTCCGGACGCCCCACCGGGGCCCGCCCGTAAACGTTCTTCCGGAACAACTCCAAAATCTCCGGCCGGCGCTTCTCCCGCCACCTCTCCGCGCTGTCCACCTTTGTCCCGTCCAACATCACCAGCGGATCCGGCAGAACGTAATCCGGTACCTTCTCTTCCCGATAATTGATCTTCCGGTTCCTCGCCTCCTCCCTCGCCTGGCTCGCCGCCACCCGCTCCGCGTTGGCGGTCCAACCCTCTTCGGGTTCTCCCCCATCACCCGAGACACAGAACCCACAGCAAACTGCCGTAAATGATACGAGTAACAAGCTTCGGATGTGTGAAGTCATTTTCGACATTGTGCTTACCTTTCTTCTACCCAGATCTGATCTCTCTCGCGGTGCACGGCGCCGCATCCTGTCACAATATAGTCTCCGCAGAGACCGAATCCCAGTGATTGTTGCCTCGCGATACCCCGACCGCTAAGCTTATGGCCGGTCGATTTCGACAGGTAGCATGCATCAACCAAGGGGGAAGCGATGACTTACGCAAGAACACGAAACTCGGTGGTTGCCGTGGTGATCTGTCTGTTGAGCAGTGTCCTTCTTCAAGGAGCCGAACCCTCCGATCTGGAAAAAATCCTCGCCCGACCCGTCCTCGACGCCGACCAGCCCCTCATCGACGTCCAACTCTACTGCGTCGGCCGCATCCCCAAAATGCCGGAAACTGCCTCCGCCGACCAGTGGACTCAGCAGGCGGACCACCTCCGCGAAACCGTCCTCCGCGACGTCGTCTATCGCGGCCGGGCCGCCCAGTGGCGCGACGCCCCCGCCCGCGTCGAGTGGCTCGACACCATCGAAGGCGGACCCGGCTACCACATCAAAAAACTCCGCTACGAAGTCCTCCCCGGACTCTGGACCGCCGCCCTCCTCTACGAACCCGAGAAGTTCGAAGGCAAAGTGCCGGTCATCCTCAACGTCAACGGGCATAGCCCCGAAGGCAAAGCCTACCAACCCAAACAACTTCGCTGCATCAACCAGGCCAAACGCGGCATGCTCGCCCTCAACGTCGAATGGCTCGGAATGGGCCAGCTCCGCACCGACGGCTTCCAACACTACCGCATGAACCAACTCGACCTCTGCGGCACCAGCGGACTCGCCCCCTTCTACCTCGCCATGAAACGCGGCCTCGATATCCTCCTCGACTTCGAACACGCCGACCCCGAGCGACTCGCCGTCACCGGCCTCTCCGGCGGCGGCTGGCAAACCATCACCATCAGTTCCCTCGACACCCGCGTCAGACTCTCCGTCCCCGTGGCCGGCTACTCCAGCTTCGTCACCCGAACCGAACACCTCAAAGACCTCGGCGACTCCGAACAAACCCCCTGCGACCTGGCAACCATCCTCGACTACACCCACCTCACCGCCATGATGGCCCCCCGCCCCACCCTCCTCATCTACAACCAGGACGACAACTGCTGCTTCGAAGCCAAATACGCCCTCCAGCCCCTCGTCGATGCCGCCGCCCCCGTCTTCCAACTCTTCGGCAAACGCGACAACCTCCGCGCCCATATCAACTATGACCCCGGCACCCACAACTACGAACAAGACAACCGCCAGGCCCTCTACCGTATGCTCCGCGACCATTTCTATTCCGGCAATCCCCAATTCAACGCCGAAGAAATCCCCTCCGAAGACGAAATCAAAACGCCCGAACAACTCTTCGTCGAACTCCCCGAGAAGAACGAAGACTTCAACACCCTCGCCCTCGCACTCGCCAAGGATCTTCCCCACGAAGCCGACCTCCCCGCCGATCCCCAGGCACGCCGACAACGACTCGCCGAGCTCGTCCGCTTCAAGACCTACACGACCACGGCCGCCGAAGTCGACCGGCAAACCTGCGGCGACCTCACCGTCCGCTCCTGGAAACTGACCTGCGGCCCCTGGACCCTCCCCTGCGTCGAAGTCGCTCCCAGACAACTCGACAAGACCGCCCTCCTCTGCGGCGACGCCGGCTACGAAAAACTCGCCGCCGAAGCCCAACGCCTCGCCGCCGACAACAACCGCGTCCTCATGGTCGACCTGACCGGCATCGGCAAGGCGGCCCCCGGCAGAGCCATGCTCTTCTCCCTCCTCACCTCCGCCATCGGCGACCGCCCCCTCGGAATCGTCGCCGGCCAACTGGCGGCCGTCGCCCGCTGGGCCGCCGAAACCAACCAAGGCAAACCGGTCGGGCTCGTCGCCGTCGGCCCCCGCATGAGCTTCACGGCACTCGTCGCCGCAAGCCAGGAAACCAAGGCCGTCGGCAGTCTCCAACTCACCGGCGCCCTCGCCAGCCTCAAAGAAGTCATCGAAACCAACAAGGGCGTAAACGACCTCCCCGAACTCTTCTGCTTCGGCCTCCTCAAGGAATTCGACGTCAAACACATCGCCGCCCTCGTCGCCCCCCGCAGAATCGTGCTGCGCGAGCCAAGCGACGGAGCCAGGCAGGAACTTGCCGGCCTGCTGCAGTAGCGGTGGCATCCCGTTCGCCCTGCGCGAAGCGGCACCCCGCCTTGATTGTCCGGAGCCAAAGATACTCGGCGACTCTGGTGGATGCCCCGATTCGCCAGGTTACTCCGAGTAGACAGCCTCGCCGTCCACGGCAAGTGTGAACCTTGTGATTCTCAGAATGAGAGAGACACGGACGTCGACGGACGCTGCAACTCGGTTGCCCATGCAGTCGATTTCAAAGTCGATATGCGGAGCCACGAAGTGAATATGCCACGGGGAACTTCTTGCCGCAAGCTGACCGTTCACGTACACTCGTTCGCCATTGCCCCAACTCTCATACCGGATTTCGGCGTCAATATGCCCGGAAAGCACTACGGTACGGCCCATCCAGCCGCGATGAATACACTCCGCATGAATCCTCCTGCCAGAATGGAACTGGGGCCACTGCGGTCCAATGGATGATTGCGGAGACGCGTATGGGTTGGGATCGTTCCACATGGTCTGTTGCCCAAGACGCTCGCGGCAGGAAGGACCTCAACAGACTTGAAGGCTGGCTGAAACTCACTGCGCAAAGTACTGCTTTCGAACCGTTTGCCACAACCACTCAGGGAATTGCTGCTGGTAGGCCGCGACTGAAGTCACTCGTTTTCGATCGACAGATCATCCACATAAAACACGCTCTCCCCCGTAGCATTGCTCGTAAACCCCACCCACGTCAACTGCTCAAACTTCCCCCCACCGTTCTCGATCCCCTCGAACCGCTTCGCCGCTCCTCCCTCGGACGCGACCGTCAAATCCCACTTGCCCGAATTGTCCGCCCCCAGGTCGGCCGAGATCTCGAATCTCACCCACCGATCCGCCGGCAGCTCCAGCAGCGTCTCGCCCCGCACAATCAGCCGGCACCCGTCCACCACCAGGCTCGGCCCCACCTGATACGGCGAACCCCGCCAGTCCCGCCACTCGTAGTTCAGCTTGACCCGCGGCTCCACCATCAACGCAAAGCTGCACGTCGTCACCCCGCTCGCATGATTCGGCGCGTAGGCGAAGTGCGGATTGTACGAGAACTTCAACCCCGTCGCGTCCGCAACCTTCAGCGACTGCCGACCCGTCGCGGCCTTCTCCCCGCTCACCTCGACCGTGTCGCCCTTGCCCTCCGTATACACCTGCGCTACCTTCGGCCGACTGCCGGCCTGCGTCTTCTCGAAATCGTCCCGCACCGTCACCGGCGGCGGACCCGGCGGCATTTCCACCGTCGGCATCGGCGCCCCGGCCGCCTTCTCCAACCATCCGGCATCCCCGTAAACACCCGCCTCCGAATAGTCGAACGGCACAAATCCCACCTTCAAAGCCGGCGACTCCGGCTTCAGCCGATAGTCGTGCTTCTCCGCATCCACAAACAACGGGTCGGCAATCACCGAGTTCCGGTCGTATCCCTTCTCCTGCCACTTCTCCAGATCCATCCCCGCAAACGTGATCGGCTCCCCCGCCGCGTTGAAGTAACAGTTGTGGTCCACCTTGACCCGCACGCGGTCCCACGGGCCCCCCAGCAACGAACCCGTCTTCCAGTACACAATATTCCGCTCGAACGTGAACGACAGGTGGTCCTCCACCCGCGTCGCCGCAACCTGCGGGTTCTCACTGCACACCAGGATGTTGTTGCAGACGACGTTCTCCTTGCCGTAGTGCTGGTGAAAACTACCCGTCTTCGTGTCGTAGACTAGGTTGTTCTCCATCAGAATCCCCGTACTTCCCTCGTCCGTATACAAACCCCAGCCGCCGTAAGTGTATGCGTAGATGTCGTGGAAGACGTTGTTCCCCACCACCGTCCCCTCCGAGGGACCCAAGGTGTAGATCCCCCCCATGTCGCTCAACACTCCCTGCCCCAAGTGGTGCACGTGGTTGAAACAAATCCGGTTGTTCTTCGCCAGCCCGTCGCTATACCCCCAACGCCAGCCGGCCGAAATCCCCGTGTAGTAGAAGTCGCCGATGTCGTTGTGAGTAATCCGATTCTGGCCGCTCTGCCCGATCCACACCCCCACCCCCTCCGCATACGTCCGCCCGCCGTGATGGATGATGTTGTTGTCGGCCGTAATGTGATGGGTCAACTCCGCCTCGTTGCCCCGAATCTGCCCCTCTCCGATCCGCACGCCCCCCGAACCCAGGTCGGCCAGGTAACAGCGCTCGATCGAGCATTCCTGGCAGCCCCGCCGAAACCACGCCGCATAGTCGCCCGTGTGCAGAATCTCGCAGTCGACGATCGACACGTGCCGCGCCCCGTCGACCATTACCGCCGCCTCCGTGGCAAACGCCGCCTGATACGGCGCATACCCGCTCCTCGGCAACGGGTAGTTGCTGTGCTGAAACGACAGCCCCTTCAGCGTCACATGCTCCACAAACCGCCCCCCTTCCGGTTCGCCTTGAATCACCACCAGCTTCTCCGCCACCGGCGCCACCACCTCGACCGTCCTCATGTCCTGCCCGGGCAAAGGCATGTAGGAGAGCGTCCCGTCGCGCCCCAGAAACCATTCGCCCGGCGTATCCAAGGCGGCTTGGAAGTTCTCCAGGTGAAACCGCGTACTGGCCGGCCAGCCCGAATAGCTCTTCAGTTGCTCGCCCACCGTCACGAGCACGCCCCCGTCGACATCGATCGCCGTGACAAACCGCCGGCTGATGCACCACTTGTGAAACGCCACCAGCGTCAAGTCCTGCAGTTCCGCCTCGCTCAAACCCTTCAACAACTTCAACGATTCCGGCCGCACCTCCGTCGTTCGCCGGAACAGCCCCGGCTGCCCCTCGACTGCAACCTCCGAAGTCTCGCCCATGTAGTCGTAAAACCGGTTCGGCGTCTTCGCCCGCACCGCCCGTTTCCCGTCGACAATCAACTGCTCGAAATACCACTTCCCCGCGGCCACCTCCGGAATCTTCACCTTCCAGATCCCGCCCCCCACCGGCTCGAACCCCCGAATCAACCGCCCTCCCGAAACGATCGGCCGGGCCCCCGGCGCACTCTCGTAACTGATCGGGCAAGCCTCCGTCCCGCTATCCTCCGGTCCCAGCACAAACGGCTCGGCAATCGAATATACCCCCTCCGCCACAATCACCCGCACCGGCTCCTCCAGCGGCCCCGCCTTCTTCCACTCCCGGATTCTGTCCCGCGCCCCGGCCAGCGTAGCCACCGGCCCCTCCGCACGCCCGTCATCCCCATCCGGCGCCACCTCAATCGTCTTCGCCGCGCCCGACGACGCGAGACAAAACAGTCCCAACAAAACCGCCGATGCAAAATGCGTCTTCATGCGAGAAACCCCTTGCTAACGGACAACCAGAACGCCAATGTCCAAGTCTTGAACCTCAGTACATGTCTTTTGCACGTTCGTGCGAAGATCGAATCGCGGGCGTGCCCCGCCCTGGGGCCCGCACTGCCGTTCCATCGTAACCGTTGCCACCTCACCCGACAACAAAGACTCCGCCGGGCACACGCACCACGTCGGCAACGCCAATTCTCGCGACGCCGCCAAGCCCCGTATTGGCCCCGCGAGTGCTCAGACTGTCGGCCGCTACGTGGGCCACGTGCTGCACGGCCGCCGCCGAGGCGCCGACGGCGTCCCCAAACAGCACCAGGCCCCGGGCCGAGAAATGGACCAGCAGCAACTCCAGAAGATCGCCGTCGGATGCCACTTGACGGCCCATGGCTCGTCTGCCTCGGCGGCCAGGCCGAGCGCGGCAGGGCAAGCCAACGCGGCCGATAGCAGGAGACTTCGCAACATCACCTCGCGATCCTCGGTCGTACGAGTCGCTATTCCAGAACGTCACTTCGGCGCAGCCACCTCAATGGGCTTGACGATCAACTGTTCCGCGCTGGGCAAGGGCGGAAACTTCGCGTGCGGTTCCGACTGGTACCAGTAAGCGACCGATGCGATATCATCCTCCAGCGGAAGGTAGCGGCCCGATTTGTCCTGCATCCACCCCAGGGCCTGCATGGTCACTTTCAAGTCCTTCTCAAACCGCACCGGATCGGCGATGTGCCAGCGATACAGCCCGAACCGTTGCCCCGGCTGGCCGACGAGGTCCGGCGGGAGCACCTGCGGCATCCCTGCGTAGGGCGTCGTGTAGGCCTGGTAGAGCTTGGTCTCGGGATGGTGGAAACCGTACGAACCGCAGAAGTAGTCCTCGGTCCCGGTCCCGCAGATGGTGGGAAACTCCTGATCGCCGTCCATGAAGAACTTGATTTCTCCCTCACCCCACCAGCCGGGACTGCGCGCCTCCCAGGCCATGTAGGTCCCCACGTACTGGCCGCCGCCGCGAATCCCGTCGACGATGGTGTATACGTCTTTGGCCTTCAGCCCGTTGACGCGACGGAATTGGGCGTGGAAGTAGGCGGCGTCCCCGGGCACGTCGGTCAACGTGTAGTTGATCTGGTAGTAAATCGTCATCTGCTTGTCGTCGAGGTTCTCCAGGGTGATCTTGGCCCCCTTGCGGAACGGCATCGTCCAGTAGCAGTTGAACGCACTGCCCGGGTTGACGCACACCGGCAGAGAACTGATCTGGCAGTACTTGCCCCAGCCGCAGCCGAAGAAATCGCCCATCGGCACCTCGACCGACGGTTCCTCCTCGCCGTCCCAATAGAAGCGCAGGATGAACGAGCGAGTCTTCCCGATCGGGGCGGGCGTCATCCAGATCTGCTGAATCGCCCCCGAGCCCTCGATCTCGCCGAGCGTGAACGTGCTCTTGGCGGGAACGCGGACGTAAGGCGACACCTTCCAGCCCTGGCCCAGATCCCGAGCGGCCTTCAACGCAGGACCGTCGGTCGACATGCCCCCCTTACCCTTCTCGCCCGTAAAATTCTCCGGACTGATCGACCGCGTCTTCGCATCCGACAGGCGGTACAGGTTGCCCAGATTCATATCGAGCCCGTTGAAGCCCGCCGGAGAAAAGGCCGTCTGAGCGACCGCACACGTCCAAGATAAACAGACCGCAACAATTGCCAGGAAGCAGGTTCTGAAACGCATGAGAGTCTCCTTTACCGAAGGGTCGGGATGGGCTGATGAAAATGGGGACTGGCTCCGCAATACCTTGTGTCCTCGCGGCAGACCGCACACGATCAGTTGCGGTGCCTGTCCCCTTTTTCATCAGCGCGGTTGGCGTATAACGAGCGATGCCTGAAGCAGCCTCCGAAGCAGTGAGTATCGTAACACCGTCCCTCGTCACCTGTCCAATCAAAACCGCGCGGAAAGACCACGTAGGCTGGCTCTCCCGAGCCGACCAGAAGAACCGCCGGAAGACTCGTCTTTCCCGAGCCGACCCCAAGAAACGCCGGAAAACGCAGCGTTTGAAAGCCTGGCCACGAAACAGCGCGACTTCAAACTTGCGCGTCACATCCTCGGCCGGATCGACGCGTCCCGCTCGCACGTCATTCCCGCGCAGGCGGGAATCCAGATCGTGAATCGCCGGGCGACACTGGCTGCTTGTCAGCCAGTGCCTTCTGAAGTAAACTTCCGGGCATGAAACAGGCTCCCCACAGAAAGCCTGTTCGCCACTACGACGACGCCGCTCATCTTCACGAACTGACTGAGCCCAAACCCTCGCCGAACAAGGCGCTACAGCCAACGCCAGCATCTGCCACGCCGCCTGCGGGGCAGGAGTTGCACCCGCTCTAGGCGTGACTCATCGATGACGTTGGATTTCGTAAGGATCTGAAGACGATGCGCAATTCGATACGAATTCTACAGGTTGCCCTCGTTGCCGCACTCGTTCTGACGATATGCACGTCCTGCTCCGAGAAACGGAACGGAGATCCTGCAGAACCCAAGCAGGAGGCCATACCGGCAGGTGTGCTTATGGATCAGTCCATCCGTTTCCGGTACGCGATCTACTACCTGCCGTCACCGCCCGCGGATCCACTGGTTGCATTGCAGGAACTACTTTCCAAAGAGAAGAGACCACCAGCGCTCGTAAACGAGCTCCCGGACAAGCCCGGAAAGCCCGTCATCTATGGCCGTTCCGTTACTGAGGTACAGACCAAGTATGCTCCCCCAGACATGCGGTCTCTGCAGTATTTCGGACGTGGTCTCACTCGCGACCAAGCTGAGGAACTGCAGAAGAGCCGTCAGGTCTTCATCATGGAATGTGCCCATGACAAGGAGCACACGTGGGAAGGGCTGCGGATGGCAAATCAGATTGCTGAAGCGATGGCTCGAGAGACAGGCGGGCTGGTCTGGGATGAGATGACGCATGAAGTATTCACGCCAGTCGCGTGGAACAACATGCGGATTCAAACATGGACACAAGACATCCCTGATGTTTCCGACCAAACCACGATTCATGCGTACAGATCCGACGAATATGTCCGTGCAATCACTCTGGGAATGGCGAAATTCGGACTGCCGGATGTGGTGGCGGAGGACTTCTCGTGGTCACTCAATCGAACAATCGGGCACCTCATCAATCTCTTTTGTCAATCGATGGCTGAGGGGGCTGTCATTGAGAGGCCCGGCGAGTATGACCTGGATATTCGCAGGATTCAGAACAGTGAAGTCCGTGAAGCCCAAATCACTTCCTTGAAGACAAACGCTACCGCCGTGGCACTGCTTTCCCTGAAGAAGGGCAAGTGGGAACAGGGAGATCCTGAAAACCGGTTGATAGAATTGGGCTTCGAAAGATATCCCGGTCGAGACGTGCACGCAAAGCAAGCGGAAATGCTCTCCTCTCTCTTTGGCTTCGAAGATGACGTCACGCGGGTGACACACAGCGAAGAGCTGCTTGCAGCAAGTCGCAGGGCGAAGGCTAGGTTGCCCGCGCTGCGCGAGGAGTTTGTTGAGGGCTTGGATCCGGGCGAGTTCATCCAGGTCAAGACGCCATTCAAGACTCCGGATGGAGGGCAAGAATGGATGTGGGTCGAGATTACCACTTGGGAGGGAGAAAAGATCAAAGGTGTGCTGAAAAATGAACCTTTCAATATTCCTTCACTCCACGGTGGCCAGATTGTCAACGTGAAGCAACAGGATGTGTTTGACTACATCAGACGATACCCGGACGGAAGACAAGAGGGAAACGAGACTGGTGCCATCATCCAGAAGATGCAGCAGGCAAGTGGCGGACAATAATCCAACAACGGAAATCGCCCCGATGCTACGGCGACACCCGGCCCGTAAGGAGTCACGGCCAACGAAAGGGGGGAGCACAATGTCGAGAAGTAGTCACCCGGCAGCACAATGCCAAACCTGGCCAGTACCGGCACAGATGCCACCAACCGGGGGGCTCACACAGACAAGCGCAAGTCTTTGCGTCGTCAAGAAATGACAAACGCCAGCGAATGCTGGCGTAAGCGAGGCCGAAGGGGCTCGAACCCTCAACCACCGGATCGACAGTCCGGTACTCTAACCAATTGAGCTACGGCCCCGGATGAGCTCAATTCTCACCTCCGAGACTTTGAATTATACCTTCCGATGATCGGCCCGCAAGTGGCCCGCCCTCAACCTTTTCCCCGCAAATCGGCCGAGTCCCTACCACACCACCCCCAAGGCGGGAATCACACCGCCAATCCGCTAGATTCCCTACCTCAGAATCCCGCTCGGCCCGCTTCTGCAAGCTAGGTTTTCCGGGCGACATCCAGCCCCACATGCCGTCACGCTCTCATAACATTTCGCAACCAAACCGTCACGTTTTTCTGGCTGGCGGCCTTGCCGCCCGGTCTCGTGGAACCAAACCTATGTGGAACCACATCGAAACTGCATTTCGGCACGTCGATCGTTGGGACGGCCAGGAGTGGCTCGTCGCTCTCGTCATCGCCCTGTCCATCGGATTCGTTTGCATGCGAGGCCTCGGCTCGAGGTCCAAGTTCTGACGTCTCCGAAGCACTGGTTGGCCCCTCATGCCGTTACGCTCCCGCCGTCCCACGGCGGGGTGGGCCCGCAACCCAACCTCCACCAAGACATGCGCACGAATCCCGAACAGTAACTCGAAAAACTGATGCCCCCGGGGCCGAAGCCATGCTCGATTCTCTCCAACTCCAATTGCCCGCAACCGTCGCTCTCGCTGCCGTCGCAGCCGTGGGCTACCTGCTCGGGCTGATCCGATCAAGGGATCGGTCGGAACAGGCCGTCCGATCGCGCACCCAACTCCGCCAGGCCGGCCAGGTCGCCCGCGAACTGGAGAAAATCGCCTGGACCGTGCGGGAGAATCTCTCGCGCCATCACGCGCGGCTCGGCCAGTTCAAACACCGAATCAACGAGTTGCAGCGCACACGAGGCACCGAGGCCGACACGGCCAGGCACCTGGCCGAAGAAGCCGAAGCCATCCTCACCCCAACCGTGCGGTTGGCCAGCCAGATCGCTTCCGCCTACGACCACATCCGCGAGCAGACCGAACACCTCGTCCAGATGACGAGCAGTCGCACCGACCCGCTCACAGGCGTCGCCAACCGCCACTTCGTGGAGGAAACCCTGGCCGGCCAGTTCGCCGCCATGCGCCGCTACCGCACGGGCTTTGCCGTTGCCCTGTTCGACGTCGATCGATTCCACCGAGTGGGAGATGGCGAGGGCTTCCACGGCGACCAGGTGCTCCCGAAGATGGCGGCTTGCCTGACAGAAGTCGCCCGCGAAACCGACGTCGTGGCTCGCTTCGGGAGCCAGGCCTTCCTCATCGTCATGCCGCAAACCGATCTGGAAGGAGCCTCCTATTTCGGCGAGCGATACCGCGAAGCCGTCGAGCAACTCGGCACGGTGACCGTGAGCGGCGGCGTGACCGTGGCGTTGGAAGGGGACGACGCCGGGTCGCTTCTCTGCCGCCTGGAAGAAGCCCTGCAGATGGCCAAGCACAGCGGTGGGAACAACGTGTTCCGCCACGACGGCATCCGCCTGGAAACCGTCGCCGAGCCGGCTGAGGCGGCGCTGGCCACCTGAGGCAGCTCTCCACTGCCTGGCAATCCCATCGGCATTGATGCCACTGACGGTCCGCCCCATAATGGGACCAAGTCAAGGGAACCTCTCTTGCCGCCCTGCGCTCAGTCAACGACGGGCCCACGCCTGAAGCCCGAACGTGGAGCCTGAACTCTCGTCCCCATGTACCGCCGACTCCGACATACGCCCTGGTCGCTGATCCTGCCGGCCCTCCTTTTGGTCGGCATCGGGCTGGCCGCCGTCGCCCGCTGCGACGAACTGGCCGGTTCCAACGGGCGGTTCTTCTACCGCCAGATTGTCTGGTGCGAGGTCGCCCTCTTGTTCTTCCTGGCGACCGCCCTCCCCTCACACCGCCACTTCTGCCGCCACGCCTACACGGTTTATGGCGGCTCGATCGTCCTCCTTCTGCTCGTCTATCTGTTTCCGCCGATCAACGGGGCCCATCGCTGGATTCGATTGGGGCCCGTCGGGCTGCAGCCGTCCGAACTGGCAAAGGTCGCTTGTGTGATCGTGCTGGCTCGCTATCTGCGGGACCGCGACCAACTGCGGCGAGCGCCGGGCGTTGTGGGGCCCGTGCTCCTCGCGCTGATCCCAGCCCTGTTGATCCTCCGCGAGCCCGACCTGGGCACTGCCACCGTCCTTTTCCCTGTGTTGCTCGTGATGTTGTTCGTCGCCGGCACGCCCGTGAAGAGCCTGGCGGCACTCGTTCTGGTCGCAGTCGGCCTCCTGCCCGTCCTCTGGACGCAGATGAGTCTGGAGCAGCGTTCCCGTGTGACGGCCCTTTTCCATCAGGCGGGGCCCGGCGAAACGGACGACGACGAAGCCTATCAACTCCGCCAGGCCAAACAGATGGTCGCCCTGGGCGGCGTGTGGGGGAGCTTCTGGCTCGGCGAAGCGGTCGACGATCCGGCCGCGTACCGCCTCCCCGAAGCCCACAGCGATTTCGTGTTCTCCGTCATCGGCGAACGGTTCGGACTCCCCGGCATGGCCGCCGTGCTCGCACTCTTCGCCTGGCTGGTCGCTCAGTCCGTTGCCGTGGGCCACCGCACCCGCGACCCCTTCGCTCGCATGTTGGCCTTCGGGGTGGCCGCCCTGCTGGCCGTTCAGGTGGTCATCAACACCGGCATGTCGGTGGGCCTCCTTCCCATCACCGGCCTGCCCCTCCCCCTGGTCAGCTACGGCGGTTCCGGCCTGATGACCCAGGGCATCGCCCTCGGCCTCCTCGTCAACGTCGCCGTCCGCCCCGGCTACGACATCACACCCGAGCCGTTTCAGAGTTTTGAGCAGTGAGCTTGGAGGGACGAACCGTTGCCAACAGACTCCCCGATACTATTCCTCTGGCTCACAGCTCAAAGCTCATGGCCTCTCCACCCGCTCCAACCTCACGTCATCAAACGAGATCTCGCCGACGGCGCCCAGAAGCCCGATCCGCACGATCGCCTCCCTCGCCTGCGGCGGAACGTCGATCACTTGGGACCGGGTCTGCCACGGGAAAGTGCCGAACCAAGGACCGATCCCGTCGGTCTTGATCACGTCGCGAGCCTTGTCGTAGAACGTTATCAAGAATCCGGGCAGTTCCTGAGCCGATTGGCCCGGACGAATGTTGGCCCCCGACACACGCACCGACATCTTGATCTGCTTGACTTCCCGCCCGTCGATGCCCAGGCCTTGAAGCGCCCGGCAACCGCGACCCGGTTCGTCGTTGGCAAATCTCATGTAGTTTGCTCCCTCCGGCGCGCCCCCGGTCACAACTTCACCCTGGCGCAGATAGTGCCAGCCGTTGGGCAAGCCGGTGTCGCCCACAAACTCCTCGAAGCCCCCGTTGCAGATCGTCGGGTGGGTGGGATCCGGTAGGACTTCGCGACGCGCTTCCGCCGCGCCGGTCATCGGAACGAACAAAGTTGGCCGCAACGCTTCGCGGACTAACTCGCCCTTCTCTTTCTTGAACAGATACAGGTTCTGTGTGTAACGCTGCCCCACCGGCACCACCATGCGGCCCCCCTCCTTCAACTGCTCGACCAGTTTCGGCGGAACCGACTCGGGCGAGCAGGTGACGATGATCTTGTCGAACGGCGCATACTCGGGCCAACCGAGATACCCGTCGCCGACCTTCGACTTCACGTTGGGATACTGGGCCAACACCTTGGCGGCCGTCTTCCCCAGCGACTCGACAATCTCGATCGTGTACACGTCCTTGACCAGGTGGCTCAGCACCGCCGCCTGGTAGCCGCTCCCCGTGCCGATCTCCAGAACCTTGTCCTCCGGCTGCGGATCGAGGGCTTCGGTCATGTAGGCCACTACAAACGGCGGCGAAATCGTCTGCGACTCGCCGATCGGCAACGCGATGTCGTAGTAGGCATAGCGGCGGTGGGAGATGGGAATATGCTCGTGCCGCGGCACCGTCCGCATGGCCTTGATCACGAGGGGATTCTTCACCCCCGCCGCCACGATCTCCTCATCGACCATGCGATTTCGAGCGGCCTCGATCACGCGGCTCGACTGCGCCGCAACCGGATTCGATGCCGTCACGAGAATTAACAGACAGCCGCTTGCCACACAAATCGCGGTTCGAATTCTCATCGGAACATCTCCACCAGGGCCTCGCGGAAGTTTGGGAAGTTTGGAGGGCTATTCCAAACTCATTGCCTGAACGCGCTGCTCGGCTTGGCGATTCTGTTCCTCCAAATCCTCGCGATGATCGTGGCAGTACGCGAGGGCCGCATGGACGTCTGCCACCGAGAGCTGCGGAAAACTCACAACAATCTCTTGAGGTGTCCGACCATTGAGGTCATGCCACACATGGATGTCCCACACGCGAATGCGCGTACCGACCAGGCACGGCTTTCCACCGCATATTTCGGCAGAGCGTTTAATGTGCTTGGACAGAGTAGATCCCATCCTTCTATTATACCCTTCGTAAGCAGGGCGAGCAAGAATGACCAAGGGATAGACGACTCTCTGGCACTCAACCTCGAACTCCGGCCGATTCCAACTATCCAATCCCTCTTCGCATGGTTGAATTCTCACGCATCTTTCTGTCATTCTTTCCCCTGCCTGCGAAATTCCCGTGCCTACAATGCATTCCTTTTCGGCCACTCCACCGGCAACCACATTCCCTTGTCCCCATTCCCTTGCCAAACTCCCACCTTACCCACAAGAAACCGCCGCCCCAAGAACTGGCAGAATCGCTCACTCGTTGACCAACTCCGCCGCGTTTCACCATCGCTTTCCCATGGCCCGCCGCAACAAACATCGCCGCCTTCACTTGATAGACGACGCACGCCCTGCCCGGTTAGAATAGCGGCTCCTTCTCAACTCCAAGCCGGAAAAGCAATATGACGGACAGGCCTCGAGATTCATCCGTGACAAGAAAAAACGCACCACCACTCCCCTTCCGTGCATCCAACCTGCCCGCCCACGCAACAAACCGGCTCCTCATCGCCCTTGCCGCCGCAACACTGCTTCTCCTCTTCCCCATTGCCCCGCTCTCCGCGGCCGATGTCGGCATTTCCGTCGCCGACTTCAAGTCAATTCAAGAAGCCCTCGACGCAACCGAAGGCCAAATGATCTTCGTCCCCTCGGGCGACTACCCGATCGAACGCAAGATCCGCATCCACACCGACAACGCCGGACTCTGGGGCCCCGGCCGGATCGTCCAGAACAACCCCGACCAACCCATTCTCGAAATCGAAGACGCCTCGGGCGTCCGCGTCCGCGATCTCACCCTCACCCGGCCCGAAGCCCGGCAGGACACGGCCCTTGAGGGAATCCTGGCCCTGCGATGCCGCGACCTCACCCTCGAGAACCTCCGCGTCGTCGACAATCGGACCTGCTCAGGAGCGATCGTGCTTCGCGACTGCCAGGGAGCCGAGATCCGAAGCTGCCTGGTCCGCAATTACATGCGAATCTCCATCGACGACCGCACCGGCAGCGACGACTGGGGCTACGCTTTCCATTGCATCGACGGCACCGGCATCGTCGTCAATTCCAGCACCGGTACCCTGATCCAGGGCAATCGCGTCGTCGAAGACCATCTCCTACCGACGCCCGAGGTCAAACAGCAGTACCACCTTGGCGACTTCGTGAAGAAGAACCCCGTCAAAGGAACGATCGTCAGCCAGAAAGTCTGGGACGAGGAACGTGTCGACAACTGGCACCAGGGATCGGCCGTCATCGTCACCTCGCCCACAGTGAGCGACTACACCCGAATCCTCGGCAACTCGATCGAAAACGCCGCCCAGGGAATCGACATCCATTCCGACCACGTGATCATCGCCCAGAACATCGTCAACAATGCCTTCATGGGCATGAAGGCCATGCACGGCTCGCGCAACGTCCTGGTGATCGGCAACCAGTTCTCGAAGAACGACCTCTGGAGTATCGGCATGATGCCCGGCGCCTCGTCCCACGCCGCCTCCCCTCCCCTCCCCGGCCAGGACGCCCTTCCGCCCAACGTCGACGGCGGATCGATCATTGCCAACAACGTCATCTCCGACTTTGGCTACGGCCACGCCCACTGGATCTGGGGCGACGGCGGAGCACCCATCCGCTTCGACACCGGCCAGAAACCCGACGACCCGCCGCTGGCCGACATCATTGTGCAGGGAAACATCGTCTACGACACCAGCCGCACCGAGTCGGGTGGCCCCGTAGAAAAACGCCCCCGCTATCGATACGCCGTCTTGATCCCAAAAGAAGTCACCGGCCTGAGATTCTCAGGCAACATCTTCCATCCCGGTTGGGACGGCGTGTCGAACGTAGATCTGAAGCAATAACACGCTCGCAACCAACCAAAGCCTACTCAACTGGCTGATCAGGAACAAGCGAATGCTCGGTGCAGAACGACTCGCAGCCGTAATGAACGGCAAGAAACCCGACCGCGTCCCCGTCATGCCCAAGATCTGGGTCAACCTGGCCGCACGCCTGACTGGCACCGACCTGGCCCAGATCATTGAAAAGCCCCGCACCGCCACGCAAGTCGTCATCGACGCGGCCCGGCAGATCGGCATCGACGGGGCCCGGCTCTTCCTGTTCCCCGCACGCCGCATTCGGCGCGATGGCGGCCGACTGATCGAGGTCGATCCCGCCGGACGCCGCCTCGGCGAAATCGATATGGAGGGCGGGCTGGCCACTCGGCTCGATCGATGGGACGACTTCCGTATCGACGACCCGTATCATCTGGCTTTCCGAACGTCGTGGTCCCACGAAAAGCCCTTTCTGCAAACCGAAGCCGACCTGGCAAGGATGAACGTGCCCGACAAGTCGTTCTACGAGGCCCACGGCTACGGCGACCTGGCACGAGAGATGCTCGCTCACGCGGGCGACCACGTCGGCCTGGCCGGCGATTGCGATTCGGCCACCCTCGCCTTCTGCGTGTCACTGCGAGGCATGCAACAGGCACTCCTCGACCTGATCGACGCGCCCCACCTGGTCCACCGGTTAATGGAAAAGGGCTCGACCTACGCCATTGAGCGGGGCAAGTTCCTCGTCGACTGCGGTCTCCGAATTCTCCGCCTCAACGATTCCGTCGGCAACATGTCGGTGATCTCGCCGCGTCTCTGGAAAGAATTCGTCTATCCCCACATGAAGGAAGTCTGCCACGAACTGCACGCCTATTGCCCCGAGGCCAGAATCTACTGCCACATCTGCGGCAACGTCCTGCCGATCGTCGAACCGTTGGTCGAAACCGGCCTCGACTGCATCGCCCCCCTCGATCCCCTCGGCGGCTTCACCGTGGCCGACGTCCGCCGCCGCGTCGGCGATCGCTACGTCCTGATGGGCGGCGTCAACACCATGTCGTTCGTCCATTCAAGCCCCGAGGAACTTCGCGCCGAGGCCCTCCGCTGCATCGAAGAAGGAAACCGCCACGGCGCCTTCGTCCTCGGCTCCGGCTGCGCCCTGCCGGGCGATGCCAAACCCGAGAACCTGGAGGCGCTGGTTCAAGCCGCAACCGCTTAGTTGGACAGTGCCACTTGGGGTGTGCCGGGAACCGAAAGCCCTGCGCCAAAATCGTTTAACCCGCTGCCGTAGGCGAGGATTGCCAACCATCCCAAAGCGGCCTGTAGTCGCTGAACGACCTCGCCTGCGGCACAACCGCCTTCCAGCCCGCTTTCAACAACTCCGCCATCTCCTTGCGAATGCCGGCACAGTCCGGCCGATCGACTACGTTGTCCGTCTCCCAGGGATCTTCCCGCAGATCATACAACTAGGGAATCAGTTCACCCTTGTAGATCCACTCGGCATAGCGGTAGCGATCCTGCCGTCTTCTTGTCTACTCGCGCACGCTGTTTCTTCCCCTTCCCCTGACCGCCGGCCTTCTTGGGCCGGACCACGTCCTTCGGTTCATTGGGGGTCGGCATTGGCGCCTGGATGGCCTTCCGCCAGGCGACGAGCTTGGCGTGCAGCTCCTTGGTCTTCTCCGGCATCTGCTCGGCCAGGTTCTTGCTTTCGCCCAGGTCGTCTTCGAGGTTGTACAGCTCCAGGTGCTTGTCTTCCAGAAACTCCATGAGTTTCCACGGACCGGCCTGAACCAGCGTAACCGGCGTGGTGCGCCAGGTGTCGCCCCCCGAGCCAAGGTAACCTGGGAAGTGCTGATAGATGGCCTCGCGACTCAGGGAAGCATGGGCGTCGCGAAACAGCGGCACGAGACTGGCGCCGTCCAAGGGGTAGTCAGTCGGTGGGGCTGCCCCCGCGATCTCCAGAAAAGTTGGGTACACGTCGACGTGGATCGCCGGCACCTGGCAGATCGAGCCCGGCCTGGTCACGCCCGGCCAGCGGACGATGAACGGCACCCGCGTGCCCCCCTCATAGAGGCTTCCCTTGCCGCAGCGCAAGGGCGCGTTGTCGGTGACGTCGCGGGCGTTGATCCCCTCGCGCACATATCCGCCCACGCCGCCGTTGTCGCTCGAGAAAATCAGTACGGTGTTCTCCGCCAGTTGCAGCCTGTCGAGCGTTTCCATCACCCGTCCCACACTCTCGTCGACGCTGGCGATCATGGCGGCGTAGACCGGATCGTTGTGCCCGCCCGCGGGCGCCTTCGGCTGAAACGTGTCGATCAGCCCCTGCTTCGCCTGGTACGGTGAATGCACGCCGAAATGCGGAAGATAAAGGAAGAAGGGTTCCCCCTTGTGCCGCGCCATGAAGTCGACCGCCTTGTCGGTAAGAAAATCGGCCAGGTATTGGCCCTCCGGGTACTCCGCCTTGGGCGAGGTCGCGAAATCGAAATGCCGCCCCATCGACACGATCGCCTCGTCGAACCCCCGCTGTCCCGGGTGGTGCTCCGCATCCTGGCCCAGGTGCCACTTGCCGAACAGGCCGGTCGCATAGCCGGCCTTTTTCAGCGATTGGGCGATCGTGATCTTCTCCAGCGGCAGGTTGACCACATTGTCGACAGGACGCAGGGGCCGGCTCTGCCAGTTGAAGCGGTCGATGCTCCCCACCGTGTAGACGCCGGTTCGCGGACCGTACTGGCCGCTCATCAGCGCCGCCCGCGTGGGAGCGCAGTTCTGGCAGTTGTGGTAGCAGTCCAGCCGCATCCCCTGGGACGCCAACCGGTCGATGTTCGGCGTCTCGTAGTACTTCGATCCCTGGCCCCCCAAATCCGTCCAGCCCAGATCGTCGGCGAGGATGAACACGATATTGGGTGCTTGGCGCTCTTGCGATGGTCTCTCGGCGCCGTTCGACGCTGCAACCGCCAACAGGAGAAGTAGCAGTGGAACGGCCTTGTATCGCAAATGGCCCGGCAATTGAGAACGCCTTGTAGTCCCCATCATCATTAGCTCCCTGAAAGAACCCTTCTCTCGCAACGCGACTGTGTGCTGCCCGCACGTGTCGAGATGAGCCGCGCGCCGTCTCAGTATCCGTACGCGGTGAGGCCCCGTCAACATTCCGCGGGCTGACCGGCAGGAGAACTGCAGAGTCCTCTTGTGGCAAGAAAAGCAGCAGGCACTCTCCGAGCGCCGCTGGCGGGAAATCGGGATTTCCGGCAGTTCTGCGGACGGCACGGCGGAGCGTGCCTGCTACCTTCTTTGGCGGACGGCACGGCGGAGCGTGCCTGCTACTTTGCAGTTCCCCTGGGTCTGACCGGTGGCTCTAACGCGGTTGGGGGGAGAACGAAGGCAGGCGGACGAAAAGAACCTACCAGTTGGACACTCCAACTTGGTAAATTCCTCTTATCCGCCTACTGAATCTGCCGCGAGACTATTCTCGGGTCTGTTCCGGCGAGACAAACTTCCCGCGCTGGCGCGCCAAGCCACCTGGACTTTGCCGCCTTCAGATGGGCCGCTTGAGAAGTCGCTGAATCGCCTCGATTCAATTCCGGCCAGAACGGCCGAACTGAGCCAGACAATCCCTTGTCAGTTCCAGCCGTCGTCCTTCCTGCCGCTCTTTTTCTTCTCGGCAGTCGTCAGCTTGTCGGTCATGTTGGTGACCTTCAGCTTGAGCGCCAACCGGGTGAGCAGAGCCGTCTTGTCGGTGCCCAACTTGGCCATTGCTCGGGCCTTGTGGTTGTTCACCGTACTCGGGGCCAGCTTGAGGATTCTGGCCGTTTCCTGATCGGTGCAACCCAGGCTGGCCAAACGGACGATTTCCTTCTCCCGAGGTGTCAGTGCAGATGCCACAAATGTGCTCCCTATGCAAAGCATTTGAAGTGGAAGTGCCAATGCGAACATTATGCCCAGTACAATAGTAGGACGCAAGTACCGAAGTCGACTACCTTTCTCACGAAATACAATTTCTGGTCAAAATGGGACCCTTGGACGCCAGGGACCCGTCCGCCGGAAGGCCGGAGAGGCCTGATTCGGCGGTTTCGCCGGGATTCACGGGCAAGGACTGGCTATCCCCACAAGTAGGGCAGACTTGGCGACTCGCCGCGTCGAGGACGCCATCCCAGAGGAGTTTCCCGCACCTCCCTTGTCCTGTTTTGGCCTAGTAACCCGTGGCTAAGCACAAAGTGTGCCGAACCCACCCCATTTGAATCACGACTCTCTTCCGGGGCCAGTGACGGTCCGCCAAGATCAGTGGTCCCCAGTACCATGGAGTCTCATCCGCGGCCTTCGCGTGTTGCCCACCTCTCCATGTTGACTCGCTTCAGACGCCTCGCTTACGATGGTCCCCGTCCCTTGTCCCCCCCGCACCACGCCTCCCCGGAGCCTCCCATGCGCGCCAGCCGCTGTCTCCCTCCCACCCTCCTGCTTCTCTTCCTCACTGCCACCGCACCCGTGGCGGCCGAAGTCGACCCCTGGCGTGCCGTCTTCAACCGGCCCGAAGAGCTCGCGAGCAGCGACGCTCCCTTGGTCTGCGTGCTCAACATCCAGCATCCCGACGTCATCCGCGGGCAATTGGCCAAACAGGCGCCCGACCTCTACTCCGGCGAACGATTCCGCAGCCGGGTCGAAGCCCTGGCCGGCCTACCCTGCCTGCACCTGCATTTCACCGAGGTGACCGGCGCCGACCTCGACCGACCCAACGTCAAGGCGATCCTCATCAGCGGGCGGTCCAAGACGGTGCCGGGTCGCGATTCGGAGTTCTTCTCCCTCATCAGGAACACCAAGATCCCCATGATCGGCTTCTGCGGAGGAATGCAGTTGATTGGCAAGGCCTACTCGGCCGAAGTTTCGCAGATCCGCCAGCTCCGCGAAGGCGAAGCCGACCCGAACCCCAACTACCACCCAGGCCTGTTCAAGGAATGGGGCTTCCTGCCGGTGCGGATCACCACCGACCGCGACCCTCTGTTCGATTCACTGCCCGACGAAATCATCGTTCGCGAGGCCCACGCCTTCCACGTCCCCACGGCCCCCGCCGAGTTTGAAGTCCTTGCAGCCACGGACGAGTGCCCCGTCGAAGCCTTCAAGCATCGTGATCGCCTGCTCTACGGCACGCAATTCCACCCCGAAGCCTACGACGACGAGCATCCCCAAGGGCAAGTCATTCTACAGAACTTCCTCCGCTTGGCCGGCGCCGCTTCAGCCCCCGCCGATGCACGCTAGCTCGAAATAGGACGCGTGATATGGTGGGCCGCGTTTAACCTTATTTTCCGCTACCCTGTGTCGTTTGCAACGGGTGCGTGGCGGAGGCGGTCAGTTAGGGGGCCTTGG
>ERZ747221.470-NODE-470-length-47576-cov-11.472094_pt1 | contig 47576 bp, 41 predicted proteins | sample MGYA00374949_ERZ747221 | MGnify/ENA primary metagenome ERZ747221 (study PRJEB28779, sample SAMN05720172) | bioreactor metagenome | isolation source: Anaerobic biogas reactor | place: USA:Washington, USA | collected 2015-08-08 ... | reverse complement strand
CGGCGTACCGGAGTGGACCATCAAGGCGCTGGCCCGTGACTGGGCGAACAAGGTGACCAGCCTCATCCACGGCAACGGTGGTCCCACCATCCGCGGACCCTTCTCGACTGAGCCTGGAAGGCTGGAACCGATGCTTCTGGGCATGCAGGGCCTGGGCAAGCCGGGTGTCCATCAGGCCAAGATGATCGAGTGGTGGTTCTGGCGGGAGTGGAACCCCCTCCCGTATCAGGGTGAGATGCGACCCGACATCCCCAACTTCGTAGAACTGTGCCGCCCCGTCGACTGCTTTGACCCGGCAGAGATGACGCCCCCCAACTACCAGGGCTCCAACGAGGAGATGCGCAAGATCACCAGGCTTCTCGACCAGCCTCCGCTGCAGGTCATCCCCCGGTGCCTCATACACGACGCTATCCTCAAGCCACCCATCAAGTGGTGGGGGCTCAAGAGCTTCCACGGCCCGGCCGAAGACCAGTTCAACGAGTACACGTTCCCGGCCCCCGGGTGCTCCGAGATTCACATGATCTGGACCGATGCTCCCTGCTGGATCACCTGCTGGAACGACTCCAACGAGTACATCAGGGCTCTTCAACAGCCCTCGGTGGAGACTATCGTGGCCCAGCATCCCTGGCTGGAGAACGACTGCCTCATGGCCGACCTTGTGCTGCCGGTGGCGACGCGCTTCGAGATGCTCGACATCGGCAACGATCTGGGCAGCGGCATCGTGACCACTTTCTTCTTGGAGGAGGATTGCGTCGACCCGGTGGGCGAGTCGCTCTCCGATTTTGACGCGGTGGCCAAAGTGGCCGAGAAGCTGGGGATGTGGGAGGAGTACACCGTGGGCAAGCCCATGGAGGAGAGACAGAAGCTCTGCTACGAGGTCTCGGGAATGGACCGTTACATCTCCTGGGACGACCTAAAGAAGAAGCAGTACTTCGTGATCCCCTGCAGCGAGGAGATCAAGGTGCAGCCGCCGGGCCTCTCTGAGTTCGCGCAAGATCCCCGCAAGAGCCCGCTCACCACGCCCACCGGTCTCCTGGAGTACTCCTCCAGCGCCATCGAGAAGTACTTCCCCGACGACCCGGAGCGTCCTCCGGTGCCGCACTGGATAGAGAAGAGCGACTACCACGACGAGCGTGTCACCGGCGAGCGGGCCAAGGAGTATCCGCTCCTTTGCATGTCTAACCACCCGCACTGGCGCATGCACGCCCAGGCCGACGACATCACCTGGAGCCGCGAAGTGCAGACCATGAAGGTGAAGGGCTCCGACGGCTACCTCTACGAGCCGGTATGGATCAACCCTGCAGAAGCCGAGAGCCGCGGTATCAAGCATGGCGACATCGTCAAGATCTACAACGAGCGGGGCATCGTCTTGGGTGGAGCCTACGTCACGGAGCGCCTCATGCCGGGCGTGGCTTACATGGATCACGGCGCCCGCTGGGATCCCATCGTCCCGGGTAAGGTGGACCGGGGCGGGGCCATCAACACCATCACACCCCATAACATCACCTCGAAGAACTGCACCGGCATGGTGGTGAGCGGCTTCTTGGTGGAGGTAGCCAAGGTGACCGATGAGGAGTGGGCCGCCTGGCGCCGCGACTACCCGGAAGCCTTCGAGAGGGACTACGACCTGGCAACGGGTGTCTCTCTGTCGGGTTGGTTGATGGAATAAGCGAATACGTCCCGTGGCGGATCGGCGAAAGGAATAGAACATCTCTCAATGTATGCCTGCGAATACCCACACCTCTTCTCGCCGATCCGCCTGGGAGACACCGTCTTCCGCAACCGGTACTTCGCGGCACCGGTCGGCTACGAGTACCTGTCGTGCAAGAACTATCCCCTAGATGAGACCGTTGCCTTCTACGAGCGTAAAGCCATCGGCGGAGCGGCCACGGTCCACGTGGGCTCAGCCATGGCCGACAGCAAGAGGGGTCGCATCGGGATAAGCAACCTTCCTCTGGACGATCCCGAGTCGCTACCGCCCATCTACCGGCTGGCTTCAGCCATCAACCGGCACGGGGCGGTCGCGGCCATCGAGATCCAACACTGCGGACCGTATTCCTACATCTGTGCTCTTGCGGGCAATCAGATCTACGGCGCGGTCGACAGGGTGAATCCTTTAGGGCAGTTCGCCCCGGCCATGCCGGAGGAGGTCATCGAGGAGACCATCGAGGCTTATGCCGATGCGGCCGCTTTCGCCAAGTTCTGCGGCTTCGGCTTAGTGATGATCCACGCCGGCCACGGCTGGCTCATCAACCAGTTCCTGGACCCCAACATCAACTACCGCAAAGACCGGTGGGGCGGGAGCCTCGAGAACCGGTGCCGCTTCCTTCTTTCTATCATCGAACGGATAAGGCGGAAGTGCGGCCGGGGATTCCCCCTTGAGGTCCGCATCAGCGGTTCCATGTGCTATGAGGGCGGGTACGGCATCGATGAGGGCGTGGCCATCGCCAAACAGCTCGACGGCAAGGTCGATCTCATCCACGTGTCGGCGGGAAGTCACGAAGTGCCGGAGGTCTTCACTGTCACCCATCCCAGCATGTTCCTGCCGGACGGCGTCAACGTGCAGTATGCCGCCGAGATCAAGAAGCACGTCCGGACCCCGGTGGCCACCGTGGGAGCGCTCGGCGACCCCGCCCTCATGGAGGAGATCATCGCCTCCGGCAAGGCGGACGTGGTCCAGACGGCCCGGGCCATGTTGGCCGATCCGGACCTACCCAAGAAGGCGCGTACGGGCAGGTCCGATGAGATCCGCCCCTGCATCCGCTGTTTCGAGTGCTTCGCCGGTATCACCACCAAGCGGCAGTACCGCTGCGCCGTCAATCCGGAGATCGGCTTCGAGCAGGACTCCAGGCACGCGCTCCCGGCGAGCGTGCCCAAGACGATTCTCATCGCCGGAGGCGGTGTGGCCGGCATGGAGGCCGCTCTGGTCGCTTCGCAGCGAGGGCACCAGGTCATCCTCTGCGAGAAAAAGGAGCGTCTGGGCGGGGCTCTGCGCTGTGAGGGGAAGGTACCCTTCAAGAGGCTGCTCTCCGAGTACCTCGACTACCAGGCCCGGATGATCTTACGGGCGCCGGTAGAGGTGCGCTTGGCTACCGCGGTCACGCCCGAGTACGCATCAGCCGTCAACGCCGAGGTGCTCATCGCCGCCCTGGGTGCCCGGCCCTGTGTTCCTCAGATACCCGGCATAGAGGGCAGGAACGTCCTGGGGGCTGAAGAGGTCTACTACCATCCGGAGAAGACCGGGGAGAGGGTGGTGGTGCTGGGCGGCGGTCTGGTGGGCATCGAGCTTGCCATCTACCTGGCCGGACTGGGACGCAGGGTCACCATCATGGAGATGATGGATACCCTGAGCGACGGCGGGAACCCCGTCCACGGCCTGGCCCTGATCGGTGAGATCAACAAGTACCAGATAGAGGTCACCACCGCCACCAAAGCCGTGGAGATCGACCATGGGGGCGTCATCGGCGCGTACGTGGGCAGTGCCTGCACTCTACCCATCTCTCCGACGGTGGAGGCCGCGGTCCTTCAGTCCAACACCTTCTCGACGGTCTTAAGAGCAGATGCCGAGATAGGCAGCCGGAAGCTCTACCCGGCCGATACCGTCGTCTACGCGGTCGGGCAGCAGCCGCTGCACGACGAGGCGGACGCTCTACGCTTCTGCGCGCCCGAGTTCCACCAGATCGGTGATTGTTGGATGCCGCGCAACATCTACCAGGCCACGCGTATGGCCTTTGCCGTGGCCCGTGATATCTGACGCGGGCTGGGCGGATGGAAGCAGCTCAGGCTCCTTCCGACTGCTCCCACTCCTTCTGATGTCGCAAACAAAGGGTGGCTTCAGGCGCGGCCTGAAGGCGACTCTCTTCGATGGGCTCGCCACAGCGGTCGCACAGGCCGTACGTTCCCTCATCGATCTTCTCGAGCGCCCGATCGACCTGATTGAGCAGCCGCTCAACGTTCTCCTGCACGGTGAGGTCCACTTGTCTGTTGAGTGTGACGGCACCGACGTCGGCGATGTGCTGATCGGACGATTCGTCTCCGCCTTCCTCCTCCAGGGAGATACCGAGCGCTTCGGTAAGCGTCTCGTTCTGGTCGATGAGTCGAGCGCGGAAACGGAGAAGCGTCTCTCTTGCAGTCTGGGGATCCATCCGTTTCACTCCTCTAATCGGTGAACTGGAGGCTCGCATTTGAGGACTTCCACGATCGGTTCTTCTCCAAACCAGCGAGTTTCCGGGCCTGGAACCGGCCTGCGAAGGGGCCCGACCGGCGCCGCGTGGGGGTGGCTCCGCCCGCTGTAGGCCGGATCCGCCCGCTCGAACTCACTCGGACCGAAGAAACTTACTTGAATTTTACGCGAGGTCGGGTAACTTTCTTACGCGCACTTTACGCCGGGTGCAGTCGCTGACAGGGTAGCGTTGGTCATCGGCTTTGTTGGGCTCCAGCATTCTTGATGAATCGGAGGTTGTTCGCTATGGGTCACTTCAGTCGTGGATCGGGTCGTCGATGCGTATCGAGGGCGGTTCTGGGGGGTGTCACGCTTGCCCTGGTCTTCATGCTGCTCCTCATCGGGGGGGCCGGCTCTGCGCTCGCCACGACCCTGAGTACACCTTATCTGGCCATGACGGTCCAGCCGGGGCAGACCGTCACCATCGATCTGTCAATCACCGACACCGTCGCGCAGCGTCTGGATCTCTCGGTGCAGGGAGTGCCGGACGGCTGGGAGGCGAGCGTTCTGGGCGGCGGCCGGCCCATCTCGGCGGTCATGACCGATCCCGAGGATGAGTTGTCGCTCGACCTGCAGGTGAAGCTCCCTCCGGAGGCGGTCGAAGGTACTGAGACTTTGACGGTCGTGGCGCGGGCGGGGGCGACTACGGTCTCGCTTCCGATCGCTCTCACGGTCAGTCAGGTCGAGGGTGGGACGACTGAGCTCACGGCTGAATACGCTGCGCTCCGTGGCCCCGCTACCGCGACCTTCACCTACACTCTGACGCTCAAGAACAGTACTTTGGAGGAGCGGACCTACAACCTGTCTGCAGAGGGCCCCGAAAATTGGACGCTGTCCCTGACGCCCTCGGGAGCGACCCAGGAGACCCCGACTGTGAGCGTCCAATCCCAGGGCACTCAGAAGCTGCAGTTCAAGGTGACGCCTCCCACGAGAGTCGAGATCGGCACGTATGATCTGAGGGTGACCGCCAGTGGCAGCGGTGAGACCGTGAGCGTGCCCCTGCAGGTGGAGATCACCGGAACCTACACTCTCGGTCTGACCACTCCCGATGGAAACCTCAACGCCGACGTGAAGTCCGGTGATACCACACGGGTGCAGTTCGTGGTCACGAACAGCGGCACCGGTCCTCTACAGGACGTGAAACTGTCTGCTGCGGCGCCCGCCAACTGGGAGGTCACCTTCGAGCCCCGGACCATCGACGTGCTGCCTGCCAATCAGCAGCAGACGGTGACGGCGGTGTTCAAGCCGGCCGAGAACGCCATCGCGGGTGACTACGTGGTCACACTGACGGCTGCCGCGGATGAAGCCAGCGCGGATTCTGATGTAAGGGTCACGGTCAAGACCGGGACCCTCTGGGGCGTCATCGGCGTGTTGATCGCCATCGCCGCGATAGCCATACTCGGGTTCGTTTTCCGTCGCTACGGACACCGTTGAGGTCCGCCATGGGCGGCATCGTGGGAGAAGACACGGACCACGAGGTGAAAGAGATGGAGCACGAGGTGCAGGCAGAGGTGCAAGAGATACCTGAGGCGACCCCTGAGGCGATGATCGTAGCCGAGGGGTTGACCAAGAAGTACGGTCAATTCACGGCTGTCGATGCGCTGGATCTCACTGTCCGGCGGGGCGAGATATTCGGTCTGCTCGGGCCCAATGGGGCAGGTAAGACGACTACCATCCTGATGTTGCTGGGATTGACTGAGCCCACTTCGGGCACCGTGCGGGTGGCCGAATACGATCCTGTGCGCGATCCGTTGAGCGTGAAGTCTATCGTCGGCTATCTCCCCGATAACGTGGGGTTCTACCCCAACATGACAGGCAGACAGAATCTGCGCTACACGGCCGCGCTCAACCGTATCTCGCCCAAAGAGGCGGAGGAGCGGATCGAGGTTTTGCTGGCGGATGTGGGACTGGCCGACGCCGCTGAGAAGCGGGCCGGCAAATACTCCCGGGGCATGCGCCAGCGCTTGGCCATCGCGGATGCGCTTGTGAAGGATCCCTCGATACTCATCCTGGACGAGCCTACCATCGGCATCGACCCGGAGGGTGTACGGGAACTGCTGGCCATGCTGGCCCGCTTGAGGGATCAGGACGGCATGACCATTCTCCTGTCCTCGCACCTGCTGCATCAGGTACAGGCGGTGTGCGACCGGGTGGGCATCTTCGTCGGCGGGCATCTGATCGCGGCCGGTCCTGTGGCCGACCTAGAACGGCAACTGGCCAACGACGATGAGGTGGAGTTCGAGATTTCCGCCTTCGCCGCCGACGGTCGGAGCGCAGATGGCGGAGCCCTCGATAGATTGGTCGGCTCCCTGAGATCCCTTGACGGTGTGAAGGATGTGATCCGGCAAGGCGACATGGTGACGGTGCGGGGGAAGAGCGCGGTGCGGGCCGCCGCGGTCAAGACTGTGGTCGATCAGGGACTGTTGCCCGTACATCTCCGTCAACGAGGGATGAGCCTCGACGACATCTACGATCGCTACTTCCGAGAGGAGGCGAGTACCGGTCATGCCTCAACCAAGTAACGGATCTGTGGCTCTGGAAGGGCCGGGCGGCAGCCCGTCGAAGGGCGCGGCGCGCATCTCACGCGCCCGCGGCCGTTTCTTCCCTGTTGGGGTCGGCCCGGTGATGCGCAAGGAGTTGGGCGATCATCTTTCGGGTCTTCGTTTCGGGATCTTGCTGGTTCTGATCGGCGTCACCTGCTTGGCCGCCGTCTACGCCGCCAGTTCGGTCATCAGGGAGGCAGCGTCCAACTCGGCTCAGGTCGAGTTCGCGTTCTTGTATCTGTTCACCGCTTCCGGCGAGAGTCTGCCCTCCTTCGTCAGCTTCATCACCTTTCTGGCGCCTCTGCTGGGCATAGCTCTCGGGTTCGACGCGCTCAACAGTGAGCGATCGCAAGGCACGCTCAGCCGATTGATATCGCAGCCCATCCATCGCGATGCTGTTCTTCAGGGCAAGTTCTTCGCCGGTTTGAGCGTGGTGGGCTTGGCACTGACGGCATTGGTGGTCATCGTGGGCGGCATAGGGATCGTGCTGCTGGGCACCACGCCTTCGCTTCAAGAGGTCGGCCGGCTGGTGGTGTTCATCATCGTGACCGTGATCTATGTGGGTTTCTGGCTCGCTCTCGCGCAGCTTTTCTCGGTGTTGTTCAAGCAGGCGGCCACGTCGGCACTGGCCTCCATAGCCGTGTGGCTGTTCTTCGCCATCTTCGCCAGCCTGATCGTGGGGCTGGTGGTGGATGCGGTGGCCCCGGCCGGAGAAAACGCCACCTACGCGGAACTCCTGCGCCATGAAGAACTATCCACGACGTTAAATAGAATCTCACCTGGGACTCTCTACGACGAAGCGACCAGTGCCCTGCTCAACCCGAGCGTGCGCTCACTGGGTGTACTCGTGTACGAGCAGGTGGACCGGGCTATTGTGGGGGCCCTCAGTTTCTCGCAGAGCCTGATCCTTTGCTGGCCTCAGATCGTAGCTCTGATCGGCTGCGTGCTGGCGTTCTTCACCATCGGCTACATCTTGTTCATGCGCGAGGAGGTTCGCGCCTAACCCACCACCAGTGACAAGGTGGCGAATTGCGGGTCGCTGGTGGCGTTGAGTCCCAGCCGGCGTAGGCCGGCCTCGTCTCCTGCCGTGGGAAGGTGGGTGGTGTGGAACTCACAGCCCATGAGATCCGTCAAGTGACCCACCGCCAGTTGGGCCGCCGGGTTGGTCGTGGCGCTGATCCCGAGCGCGATGAGCGTCTCGTCCAGGTCTAGGCTCACCGACTTCATCCGGAGGATGTCCTTCTTCATAGCGGCGATTGACTCCATCACGATGGGTGTAAGGAGCGGGATCTCATCGGGGATCCGAGCCAAGTGCTTTACGGCGTTGAGGACTGCCGCGGAGGCGGCATGCATCAGGGCCGAGTTCTTGCCGGTGACGATCTGGCCGTCGGGGAGGGCGATGGCCGCGCCGCAGTAGACCCCCTTGTTGCCTTTGCCTGTCGCCTCGGCCGAGGCGGCTGCCGCGCGCGCGGGCCCTACCACGACTCGCTGCTCCTCATCCAAGCCTAGGCCCTTCATCAACAGCTCGGCGCGGTTGGCGTCATCCAGTTCGACCAGTCCCACCGCGTACTCACACGCGTACCGGAAGTACCGGCGGATCACTTCCTGCTCCGCGGCCGCCCGGACCACGTCTTCGTCTATGATCGCGAAGCCCGCGCGGTTCACCCCCATATCCGTGGGCGAGCGGTAGGAGACCGCCCCGCCGATTCGTTCCAGGATCCGCGCCAACAACGGGAAGGCCTCGATGTCCCGGTTGTAATTGATGGCCTGTTCGCCATACGCAGCCAGATGGAAGGGATCGATCTGGTTGACGTCGTGGAGCTCTATGGTTGCCGCCTCGTAGGCGACGTTGATCGGGTGTTTGAGGGGGAGGTTCCAGATGGGGAAGGTCTCGAACTTGGCGTAGCCCGCGGAGTTGCCTCGGAGATGCTCGTGATAGACCTGGGAGAGGCAGGTGGCCAGCTTACCGCTGCCGGGACCGGGCCCGGCGACGATCACCACGGGCCGTTCCGTGGGAATGAACTCGTTCGCTCCGTACCCCTCGTCGCTGACGATGCGGTCGACGTCGGTCGGGTATCCGCGCGTATAACCGTGGGTGTAGACGGGGATGTTGCGGCGCTGGAGACGTGCTTTGAAAACCCGGGCTGAGGGCTGTTCCTCGAAGCGCGTGATCACGACGGCGCGTACCAGCAGGTCCCATTCTCGCAGGTCATCGATGAGCTTCAACGCATCAACGTCATAGGGAATACCGAAGTCGGCGCGCACCTTGCGCCTTTCGATCGCCCCCGCGTAGATGCAGACGATGATCTCGGCTCGATCCTTCAGCCTCTGCAGCAGGCGGATTTTGACGTTGGGATCGTATCCGGGTAGGACGCGGGCAGCGTGAAAATCATAGGTGATCTTCCCGCCGAACTCGAGGTAGAGTCTCCCGCCGATGCCCTCCGCACGCTCGACGATAGCCCGGCTCTGTTCCTCGAGGTATTGCTCGTTGTTGAAGCCAGCAGTGCTTGCCACGGTATCCCTTCTGGGCCGCCCCGGACGGAAGGCCTGTGACAGCATAGCCGCGCGGCGGCCGGTTGTGCAAGCACCGAGTGGTGCTCCGGTGGTCGCGAGGCACGGGGGTGAGGCTTAGGGGTGTCTTACCGGACGTCTCCGGCGGGCCGCGCGGTCTCTGCAGGCAGGGTCTTCTGGCCAGAAGGATGCGGAGCGGAGGGTGATTCCACCGGGAGCACCTCGTTGGTGAGCGCGAGCGGCTTCTCATGGATGAATAGGAGGAGGACGAATGCAAACACCATCAGGGGAACAAGGACGAGATAGACGGGAGTGAGAGCGTCGTTGTAGGAGGACACGACCACAGCCTTCAACTCCTGAGGCATCTGGGATACGAGGGCCGGGGTGAGAGAGTTGGGATCCATCTCCCCGCTAATCCCGCCGGCCGAAGGCAGTCGTGTGCCCAGTAGGTCGATCAGACGGGCGGTGAACAGAGTGCCCACAACCGCGGAACCAAGTGATGCTCCGATCTGGCGGAAGAAGTTGTGGGCTCCACTGGCCGTGCCGACCTCGGTGATGGGGAAGGAGTTCTGCACGATGAGAATCAGTATCTGGAATCCGAGCCCTACTCCGAGCCCGCACACGAAGAGGTAGGAGCACGTGGCCCAGAGAGACGTCTCAGCGGTCAGGCTCGACAGGAGATAGAGGCTCACCGCGATGAGAAGGCCACTGGTGGCCGGCATCCATCTATAGCGGCCGGTCCTACTGGCGACGACCCCGGAGCCGAGTGATGAGACCTGGATGCCGGCAGCCAGGGGGGCCAACAGCAATCCCGACGTCGTGGGGCTGAGGCCGCTTACCATCTGCAGGTAGGTGGGCATGTATATGACTACTCCAAGGAAGGCCACAGAGCTGAGCAGGCCCCCGGCCGTGGCCAGATTGAAGTTGCAGTCGCGAAACAGGTGCAAAGGTATGATCGGTTCGACCGCCCGGCTCTCCACATAGACGAGCAACGCTCCGACTACTATCGCCACCCCAATGAGACCCAGGATGACCGGCGAGTCCCACGCATATTCTCGTCCGCCCCAGGAGGTCACCAGAATGATCGCTGTGGTGGCTACAGCCATCGCGGCCATCCCGAGGCCGTCGACGACCGGCCGTGTGGTTCTCTGCGCAGACGCCTTCAGGAACACGGCTGCTGCCGTCACGGCGAGCAGCCCGAGCGGCAGATTGAACCAGAAAGCCCAGCGCCAGCCGATGGTGTCCGCGAACCAACCACCCAGGATTGGGCCGAGTACCGATGCGAAGGCCCATGCGCCGCCCAGGATACCCATGTACATCCCCCGCCGTCTTGGGGGGACGATGTCGGCGATGATCGCCTGCGACAGGATCATGAGTCCGCCTCCGCCGAGGCCCTGTACGGCCCGAGCGGCGATCAGTACCGGCATGGATCCTGAAAGACCACCGAGCACGGAGCCCCCCAGGAACAAGGCGATGGCACTCATGAAGAGAATCTTGTGACCGAAGAGATCGCCCAACTTGCCGTAGACGGGCATCATGATGGTGGAAGCCAATATGTAGGCGGTGGTCACCCACAGCATCTGGTCCACACCACTGAGATCGCCCACGATGGTCGGAAGCGCGGTGGAAAAGATGGTCTGGTCGAGGGCGGCAAGCAGTATGGTGATGAACAGAGCACCGACCACGAAGGCCAGATCGGGCTTCTTCACGGAGGCGGGGAGGATCTCGGGCGGAGTCGCTCTCTGCCGCCTGGGCCGTGTCGCTGGGTCAGGTCCGGTCACGGCCGGCTCCTGCATGGATCTTCGCCATCATGTCGATGGTCCGCTCGATGTCTTCCGCGTCGATGACGGCGTCGACATCCTCCTCGATAGCCTGTCGCACCAGATGATGGACCGCCGAGGAGACGACCGTGACCGCCAGACGGGCCTCGGCTTCGACGGTCGCTTCATCTCCCAGTCGTCGTTGGGAGGGACTTGCCTTCAGATGCTCAGCTACCACTCCGACGAGCCAGGCGTCGAACTGGAGGTCTGCGGTCACGTGGAGATGGAAGAGGGCTGGGTTCTCGTGCACGAGGCGCCGCCGGCGGCGCATGAGCTGCGATGTCGGATCGGTCTCGGCCACGCAGGCCGCGGCGATCCCGGCGATGCCTTTCAGCAGGTCGCCGCCGGTTTCCGTAAGGATCTGCAGAGCCCGCTCTCCAGATATCGAGGCCCGGCTCCGGCCCATGATGGCCAGGTCCTTACTGGGGAAGTAGTTGAAGAACGTCCGTAGGGACACATTGGCCTTCTCCGCGATGGCTTCGGCGGTTGCCAACTCGTACCCTTGGGTGCAGGCGATCTCCACTGCGGCCTCTTCTATGGCTAGGCGGGTGGCGGCCTTCTTGCGCTCACGCAGTCCGGTTCTCGTGGAATTCTGCATATACTGCATTATTGCAGCGAGTGCAATAGCAGTCAATCCCGCGTGGGGTGGTGGTTTGCCGGGTGGGATGGTGGTTTGCCGCCCGCCGGCTGGGATGGTACGGTGCTCGGTAGGACGCGGCGTCTGGGAAACAACATGGACCGTCCGCCCCTGAGTCCTGACGGCGTCAACTCGCAAAGGTGGTACCGGTGAGTAGGAGACTCGAAGAGTTGAGGGCGGCCATCTCGAGCCTACAGGTTGAGCAAAGGCTTAGAGATATCGTTCCGCTCCTGCGGGAGAGCGCCGAACTGGTGCGAGAGGAGTCGGGTGAAGACTCTTCGGCGTATGTGGCCGTTCTCAACGAGTTGGGCTCTTTGCTGCGGACGTTGAAGAGACTCGACGAGTCTGAGGCCGAGTTCCTCAAAGCCGCCGATATCGAGGCCGGGGCTCGAGGCAGAGAGGGTCCTGACTACGCCACCTGCATCAACAACCTCGCAGGGACCTATCGGCTGATGGGTGATCACGGCAAAGCGGAGTCGTTGTTCAAGGAGGCTCTTGCTATCTACGAGCGGGAACTCGGCACCGAGCACTTCGTCTACCTCAGCGCTCTCAACAATCTGGGTCTGGTCTACCAGGACCTTCGGGATTACGAAGCGGCCGAGAAGCTGCACCGACAGGCGTTGGAGGTCCTGGAGAGGGGTGGCAAGAAGAACGCCGTCTACGCGACGACTCTCAACAACCTGGCCTCGGTAGCCATGGTGACCAAGAGGTACGAGGAGGCGGAGGGCTATCTCGCGGAGACGCTCGGACTCTACGAGCAGACCGACGGTAAGGAGTCGGTTCTCTACCTCACAGGTCTCAACAACCTTGCGGCGGCCAACTACCTCGGTGGTGACTACCGGCAGGCGGAGCAGCGCTTTGCCGAGGCCTTGGAGATCATGGAAGAGGTGCTGGGCCGTGACCATCCGGACTGGGTCAAGACAAGCGCGAACCTGGCCCGAGCCCGGGCGAAGCTCGAACAGGCCGAGCCCACGGAGTCACCGCCGGAATGAAGGGCCTCGATCTGGCCGAGAAGTACTACGCGGAGTACGGTCGGACCATGCTGTCTGAGTACTTCTCCACTTACCAGGATAGGATCGCGGTAGGCCTGGTGGGAGAAGGCTCCGAGTGCTTCGGTTTCGACGATGAGCTCTCCCGCGACCATGACTGGGGACCGGGCTTCTGTCTCTGGTTGACGGCGGGCGATCACGAGGAGATCGGCGCGGATCTGCAGCAGCGGTACGATGCACTACCGAAGCGCATCGAGGGTTTCGAACGCCGGGTCGAAGGGCCGCACGCCGGCAAGAGGACGGGCGTGTTCGAGATCACCGATTTCTACCGCAGATTCATCCGCTACGATCACGTGCCCAACAGCATCGCCGAGTGGCGGTCGCTGCCCGAGACTTACTTGGCGACCGCGACCAATGGTCGGGTCTTCTGGGACCCATTGGGTGAGTTCACCGCCTTCCGCGACGGTCTGCTGAGCTTCTATCCCGAGGATGTACGACTCAAGAAACTGGCGGCTCGCTGCGCCACGGCGGGTCAGACCGGTCAGTACAACTACCGGAGGTGTATCGCCCGAGAGGAACTGGTGGCCGCTCACTGCGCCCTCAGCAGCTTCATAGAGGCCGTCATATCCATCGTTTATCTGCTGAACAAGAAGTACCGCCCCTTCTACAAGTGGATGCACCGAGGCATGAAGGAGCTGCCCGTTCTTGGTGCCGACTGCCACCGTTTGCTGACCGACCTGTGCGCCGATGGGAGCCGGCCATCTGCGGGTGGCGGCGGGTCCGTCATCAAATCAGAGTCGGTTCCCGATCCGGACGAAGCGGCCATCGGGGCCCACGGCGGCGGGATCTTCGCCCGTAATGAGCGGATAGTGGAAGAGATCAGTGCCTTGATCGTTGCGCGACTGAGAAAAGAGGGCATTAGCGACTCCGCGGGCTATTTTTTGCTCGACCACGCTCACGCCGTGCAGGCTAAGATACAGAATGACGCGTTGCGCAGTCTGCATGTGATGATGGAGTAGCGCGATCGGACACGTACAAAGACGAGACGAAACGAGATACCAGATGGCGACCCAAGAAGAAGCGATCAGCCAAGAAGTGCTGCGGGACATCCTAGACGTGGAGTGGGAGATGTTCCACGCGGTTCAGGGAGTGGACGGGCCCGCACCTTGTCAGGACGATCGGAAGACGTTCGAGATCATGCGGAACAGCCAGCTCCGGGCCTGGAACCAAGAGGTCGCCGAGAGCTACCTGGAGGACCTCCAGCGGGCCCGGTCAGAAGGCCGCAACCTCATGACCGAGAAATATGCGCGCATGATGGAGTACACATCTCCCTGCGAGTACCGGCAGATAGACGGGCGCCTGCCTGAACTCGAAAGAGGCGTCGTTCCCTTGGTGGAAAGGCTTTCGGGGCTGTCTGTGCGCTGGATGGAGGAGTTGGCGGCCAAGTACCCATACGTGGGGGCTCAGGGCCGGCCCATCCGCAGTCTAGGAGATAGCGCATCGACTCCTTCATTCGAGACCTACAACCGGGGTGAACTGGCCACCTACAGTCTTAAGACCCTGCAGCTCTTAGAGGAGCACTATTTGAAGTTGGAGTCCGAAGGGAAGAACGCGGCTCAACTGATCTTGGAGGCCACGCTGCAACGATATGGATATGCTTCTCTAGACCAGGCTGAAGCGGCACAGAAGGCTCGGGTGGAGAAGGCCCGCGCGGCACGAGATGCATGATTCGCGGATAACATGATGGGTGAAGTGAGACGGAGACCGGAGGGAGCATGGCAGACAAACCGTGGAAAGACTTGACTCCAGATGAGAAGCTGGCGTGCCGTCTCGATCGTTGGCGCAATCCAGACATCCCCTTCGTGGACGCGGAGGCAGAGGCTGATTACAGGGCCCGGGTGGATCGCTTGGCGGCGGCCATTCAACTGCAACAGCCGGATAGAGTCCCGATTCGACTGATGCTCGGTCTCTGGCCGGCGAAGCGGGCAGGTTTGACGGCTCTTGACGCCATGACCGACCCGGTGCGGTCCGGAGAAGTGTGGCTGGCCTTCAACCAGGAGTTCCCCCTGGACGGCATGACGATTTCCACGATGACTTCGTCGCCCATGCTGGAGACGCTGGAGTACCGAAGCTACGCTTGGGCCGGCCACGGTTTGGCCCCCGAAGCCATGTACCAGTACGTCGAGAGGGAATGGATGTACCCGGAGGAGTACGACCACCTCATCGCCGACCCCACCGACTACATGCTCAGCGTCTACGCCCCCCGGACGGTCGGTGCCTTCTCCGCTTTCTCGAATCTCAGATCCGTCTTCAGCTTTATTGAGTTGCCCTTTGTCGAAGGATATACGGCGGAGTGGGGCACACCTGCTTTCCTGGAAGGCCTGGAGAAGATAACAGCGGCCGCCCGTCGCACCATCGAATGGAACAACGCCATCGGTCCGGTGATCGGGCGGCTGATGGCCATGGGCTTCCCCGGCGGGGCCGGCGGGATGAGCAAGGCCCCGTTCGACATCCTGGCGGACACGCTCCGCGGTACCAAAGGGATCATGCTGGATATGTACCGCTGCCCGGAAAAGGTGCTGGCCGCGTGCGAGCGTCTGGTCCCGGCAGCGGTCGACATGGCTTTGGGGCGGACGGGGGAACTGCCGGTGCCCATTGTCATCTTTCCCCTTCACAAAGGGGCCGACGGATTCATGAGCGACGAGCAGTTCAAGATCTTCTACTGGCCGACTTTGCGGGAGGTACTTCTGCGGGTGATCGACGAGGGCGTGATCCCCCATCTGTTCGCGGAAGGGCGCTATAACACCCGACTTGAAGAGATCATGGATCTGCCTAAGGGCAGGACTGTCTGGCACTTCGACCAGACAGACATGGCTCGGGCCAAGGAGACCATTGGTACGGTGGCCTGCCTGGAGGGCAACATCCCGCTGTCACTTATGCACGCGGGCACGCCGGAGCAGATGGTCGCCTATGCCCGCGGGCTCATCGACGTCGCGGGTGAGGGTGGAGGATACATAGTCAACCTGGGCGCCTCAGCCGATGACGGCAAGGAAGAGAACCTCAAGGCGCTGATCGAGACCGTCATGTCGTACGGGGTGTACTGAGACCCCGACCAAGAAGTGGCGCGGCCATCAAGGACGGGGGCACAGGAGGGCTGAGGACGGCCGGATTGCGACTGCCCGGGCGAGAGGGTGAGCGACTCAGTCACCGCTGCGAAGATCGCAGCTAGGATGTTGCTCAGGGAAACCGGCATCTGGATGGAACGCGGTCGGTTGCCCGACGGGGTTCACCGACGTGCCCCAGCCGGAAGAACCCCGTCGGCCCGAGATTCAGTCCGGGTCGCCGTCGAATCGCGGTGAGGGGCAGGCGAAGATGCAGGCCCCGCACTGAGGTACGAAGGCGTGCTGGCCGAGCGCCGCGTCAAAGGGGTGGGGCTTCGTGGTTCTCATGACTTCCAGGAAGTCATCCTCTGTGGGGTCCGGGGGAATCGCCACCTTGGTCCTGCGGTAGCCCTTTTCCGGGTACTGCCACTTACACTTCACCTGGTGGACGGGCGTGTAGTTGAACACCCGGCCTCCGATGGCGACGGAAGCGCTGCCCCGGAAGGCCTTAGTTGGGCAGGCTCTGATGCAGGCGCGTTTGCAGCGGTCTGGGCGGCACAGCGCCGGTCCTGCGTACATGGGTGAGGCTTCGAGCGGCGCGTCGGTGACGATGGAGACCAACCTCTGCCGGGCTCCAAACTCCGGAGTAAGGAGCAGACCACTCAATCCGAACTCGCCCAACCCGGCCGCCACTGCTGCATGCCGGTGGGAGAAGTCTGCTCGAGTCCCGAACTTGTACAGCAGGCCGGTGGGCGCGAAGGGAAGCGCGGTATGGCCGCTTCTCTCGAGGAATCTAGCCAAGCGCATGGCCGCCTCGGATAGACTCCAGTTCGGCACCACATATCCATACCACATGTACGGACCGAGTGTCTTGCCCGGCTCGTCGTAATGCCCCGCCACCTCGATGGCCCCGTCTGGGATCTTGACGGCTACCACGATCACCGACCTCGCCCCCGGCAGGTAATCCGTGGGACGCGCGCCCTCCGGCGCCTCGCTCAGCCGTTCGACCGCAGCGACGCCGAACAGGTCTACCTCCAGGCTCTCCAAGGCGAAGGTCCTGATTTTCCGCGTCAGATCGATGTCCGAGTTACCGGTCACTGGGCTCCTTGTCGGGCATCGGCAGGAACGGCGCCCGCGTGCGCAGCAGGTGGATCAGACCTTGAGGCATGGTGGCCATCGCCGCCGTCATGATCTTCGCAGACAGTCCCGGTATCACCACGGCTTTGCCTCGGAGCATCCCGTCCACTCCCGCCTTGGCGATGCGGGCGGGGTCGGCCATCACCTTATACTTGACGGCCTTTTGTACGGGCACGCCGGTCTTGTCGTAGAGGTCGGTGGCTACGGCGCCCGGCGCGAGACAGGTCACGCTGACTCCCCAGGGGGCCAATTCCTCTCTGAGCGAGGCCGAAAAGCTGCGCAGGTACCGCTTGGAACTGCCGTACCAGGCGATGCCCGGGAAGTCGCGCCACGCGCATATGCTCGAGACGAAGAGCACATGCCCGTGCCGGCGGGCCCGCATATCGCCGCCGAACCAGCGGGCCAGCAGCGAAGGTGTCACCACATGCAGGTGCAGCATGCCTTCGGCTCGGTCCGGATCGGCCTCCACGGCCTCGCCGAAGAAGAACATGCCGGCATTGCTGACCAACACATCCACATCCAGCGCGCGCCGCCGGACCTCCTCATAGAGGGAACGGGAGGCATCGGGCCGGGCCAGATCGAAGGCGATGGCCTGGGTGCTCACCCCATGCTCGGAAGCAAGTTGCTCAGCTGCAGCGATGAGTTCGGTCTCTCGGTTGCTCACCATTATGAGCGGGTACCCACGCCGGGCCAGGTTGCGAGACAGTTCCAGACCGATCCCGGAGCAGGCCCCGGTCACCAGGGCCCAGCCGCCGTTGGTCGTTCTGCTACCTGTGTAGGTCATGGGACAATAATAACCAACCGCGACGCTCCGTGAATCGCATCGACGAGGATCGCTCAGGCCTGCTCAGCGCCGGCCTCGCGGGCGTATCCGACGCTCGGCCCCGTGGTGATGAACATGAAGGGCCTATCCACCCTGTGAACCACGAGAGGGCAGTGAGGGAGGCCCGCCGGGGCGAAAACCGCACAGGTCCTTGTGATCATGTGCTTCTCGTCGCCGAGCCAGAGTTCCACCTCTCCTCCCAGATCGAACCTGTCCTCGGGGTCAATGCCGAGAAACAGCAGGTACTCGTCGAATGAATGAGTGTGGGGCACGTTCAAGGCCTCTATGCCACCGGTTCGCAAAACCATGCAGACCTCGAGGTAGTACGCTCCCGGGACTTTCCCGCCGAGTTGGTCTTCTATATAAAGGGAGTCACACCAGGGTATGTCGCTGATCAGATCCCTGCTCTGGGGATGCCGGGGGTGTCTCGGGGTCTCGGTGATGATGTACTTGCCGTACTTGGTCTCTTCCATTCCGTCCTCCAATGCGTGTGCCACATGCCGTCCATTGTCAAAGATGGATTCCGAGTCTGCCACCGTTTGGCAATTGGTATCGACGTTGTCTGGATTCTCCAGTGTATGGGACCGCGAACGGCAAGTCCAGAAGGATCCCGGTGTTGTCATCGTGGCCACGGGCGAGCGCCCGTGGACCGGACGTGCGCTATAGTCTCCCCATGTCCGGGCAGCTGGTGAGAGCTCTGAGCGCGATTGTAGGCCGGGAGAACGTGCTCGACGGGGTGGTCGATCTCCAGACCTACGAGTACGACGCCTATGGCGAGCGTTCCCTGCCGCGTGCGGTGGTGTTCTTGAGATCCAGCGCCGAAGTGTCGGCTGTGGTCCGGCTTCTTGGCGCCGAGGGGGTCTCTTTCGTGGCGCGCGGCTACGGCACCAACGTGAGCGGTGGCTCGCTGGCATTGGACGGAGGTGTCGTACTGGAGATGGGCCGTATGAACCGGATCCTGGAGATCGACATCTCCAACCGGTGCGTCGTGGTCCAACCCGGTGTCTTCACGCTCGACGTTTCCACGGCGTTGGCGCCGTACGGCTACTACTACGCGCCCGATCCGGCCAGCATGAGGGCTTCGTCCATCGGCGGGAATATCGCGGAGAACGCCGGAGGGCCGCACTGCTTCAAATATGGGGTCACCACCAATCACGTGCTGGGCCTCGAGGTCGTTCTCCCGGATGGCGAGATCGTCTGGCTGGGAGGCAAGAATGTCGATCGCCCCGGTCTGGATCTGACCGGTGTCTTCGTGGGCAGCGAGGGGACTCTCGGCATCGTCACCGCTGCCATCTTGCGGATACTCAGATCTCCAGAGACGGTCAAGACCATGTTGGCCGTGTTCGCCTCGCTCGAGGATGCCGGGAATGTGGTGTCGGCGATCGTGGCCGCCGGCCTCGTCCCCGCCACTCTGGAGATGATGGACGGGAGGACCGTGAAGGCGGTGGAAGACGATCTGGCCTGTGGATATCCGCGGGATGCCGGGGCGGTGCTTCTCATCGAGCTCGACGGGCTGTCGGATGGAATGGACGACGCCGCAGAAGAGATCGCCGCTATCTGCCGCGCCCAGGGTGCTCTGGACGTGCGTGTGGCGCAGAATGAAGCGGAGCAGGCCGCTCTGTGGAGAGGCAGGCAGGGGAGTTTCGCTTCGACGACCCGGTTGGCTCCCAACTACATGTCGCTGGACGGGGCCGTGCCTCGTACCAAGTTGCCCGAACTGCTCCGCCGCGTGTCCGATCTGGCCCAGGAGGTCGGCCTGGAGGTGTACTGCACTCTTCACGCCGGCGACGGGAACGTCCATCCCTGCTTCTTGTACGACGGGGCCGAACCAGGAGCCAAAGAGCGGGCCGAGGAGGCCAGCATGGAAGTGCTCCGGATCTGTGCCGGCCTCGGAGGCACCGTGAGCGGGGAGCACGGCATCGGCGTGGAGAAGCTGGAAGCCATGCACTTCGTGTTCGGCGAGAACGATCTGCGGGTCCAGGGATTCATCAAAGATGTCTTCGACCCCCGCGGCCTCTGCAACCCCGGTAAGCTGCTCCCGTCCACCGAGGCGGCCGATGGCTAGGGGAGGATCGACAGATTCCATCGGTTTCATGGAAGGGCGGGAAGCCTCGTTCTTGAGGGCCCGGCTGGAAGACCTGATAGGGCCGGAGCGAGTCCTCGCGGAGCCGGCGATTCTCATCCACGGATCGCGCGCTCCTCTGGAAGTCCGTCCCGCCGATGAGCGACAAGTGGCTGACGTACTCCGGTTGGCGGCGGATGAAGGCCTGGGCGTGTGCATCGCCGGAGGGGGGACTAAACTGGGTTGGGGAGGTAGACCGGTTCGGTTCGACCTGCTTCTTTCCACCCACGATCTCCGTTCCGTCTGCGAGGTAGATGCCGACGACCTCACTGTCGCCGTTTCCGCCGGGGTACCGGTCGCCGAGGCCGAGGCTCAGGCTCGGGAGGCCGGAAGGATACTGCCACTCGATGGAGGCCGTCCTGAGAATGCCACCATCGGCGGGGTGGTGGCGACGGGCGACCAGGGGGCGCGCGGAGCAGGGTACGGCGCGGTCAGAGACCTGGTTCTCGGCGTGAAGGCCACGCTGGCCGATGGGTCCTCTGTGAGATTCGGCGGCCGGACCATGAAGAACGTAGCCGGCTACGACATGACCAAGTTGTTCGTGGGCTCGTTCGGGATCTTGGGAGTGGTCACCGAGGTGAACTTCCGTCTGCTGCCCCGGTTCGACTCCCAGGCGCTTCTGCTCCTGCCCCTGCGCTCGCTTGCGGAAGGGCAACAGATATCGGCCCAGATCCTTGCTTCGCACCTGCAACCGCTGGCCCTGGAAGCGGTCTCGCCTGCTCTGATGCAGGCTATGGCTCTAGCGGAGCCTGAGCCTCCGACTGAGGGCCCAGAGTTCCTGTTGAGCTTCCGGGAATCCGCAGACGAGGATGGCGTTCACCTGCTGGCGGCTTTCGCCGGACACAGAGCGGCGGTGGAGCGATCGGTACGGGAGGTGCGCGGATGCAGAGCGGTCCGGCAGATGGACGTGCTCTGGGACGGAGAAGCCTCATCCGCGCTGGACACGCTACGGCGATACACTGCCACCACTCACGACGGCACTGGTGGCTTGGTCGTGAAGGCCCGAGGGAGCGTCCCGATCGCTTCGGCTTGGAAAGTGGCTGAGGCGGCACGGCACTTGACCATGGAGGCGGAGCTGATCCTTGCGTATCGGATCAACGCCGCCCGCGGTCTTCTCGACTTGTGGGCGGGTGTGGGCGGCGGGCCGGAAGGTGCCAAGTCTCCCGCAACGGCCCCGACCGCTGCCTCGAACGAGTTGACCGACTGGGCGGCCGGGGTGCGTCAGGCGTGCTCTGCGGCGGGTGGACAGTTGTCGATCACTGACGGCTTGGCGCATCTGCGGCCTAGTCTTGAAGCCTGGGATGAGGTGGGCTCCTGCATCGGCCTGGTGAAGGGCATCAAGGAGCGCTTCGACCGGCACCTCGTCCTCAACCCCGGTCGTTTCCTGGGGGGTATTTGATGGTCACGAAAGAGGGACTCAGTGAAGAGAAGAAGAGAGCACCGGCCGAGTTCTCTGCTTTAGAGGACCATGTGGCCACCTGCAGCAAGTGTGGATTCTGCCAGCCGGTCTGTCCCATATTCCGTGCCACCGGGCGGGAGGCTTACGTAGCCCGGGGGAAGGTCGCTCTCTATCGAAACATCATCGAAGACCGGCTTGAGATCGGGGCGGAAGCCCAGGAGGCCTTCTCCAATTGCCTGCTGTGCCGGGCCTGCAGCGACAACTGCTCGCCCGCCATCCGGACCGACGATGTGGTCATCTCTTTTCGCCATGCTTACGCCGAGCGTTTCGGCAGGGGGTTTCTGCAGCGCCGGGTCTTCCGCAGTCTGCTCCCGCGGCCACGCCTGATGAGAGGCTTGGTGAGGGCGGTCTGGGCCTTCCGCCGAACGGGTCTCGTCGAAGCCGCCAGGCGGGTCGGGCTCGTGGGGCTGCTCAATCCCAAGCTCGAGCGGGCCCTCGAACTGGGCGCCGGAGAGCCGGGAGCGCTTCTCACCTCCCGCTTGGCCAAACGGGAGTCTTCACCCGCTAGAGTTCAGGTGGAAGCACCTGCCGCGCGGGCCATGCCGGTCGACGAACTGCATCCCACCGGGGACGTTGCTCCTGTCGTGGGTTACTGGATGTCGTGTGGCTACAACTACGTGCTGCCCGAGGTCGGTGAGTCTACGGTGCGCGTGCTGGAACGGATGGGCTTCAGCGTAGAGGTACTCGACAACTGTTGTTGTGGCCTTGCCGCCTACGGCTACGGTGATCTGGAAGGAGCCGCCGGGCTTGCCCGGGAGAACCTGCGCCGCCTGGGTGACGTGGAGCGGTTCGAGGCTATCGTGTCCGAGTGCGGTAGCTGTTCCGGTCACCTGAAGGAGTACGCGCACGTCCTGAAGGATGACCCCGCGTGGGTGGAGCGCGCAGAGGCGCTTCAGAACAAAGTGCGGAGCTTCAGTGAGTTCGTGGTCGAACAGGGGGGTCTGGGGCCGTTGATGACCGCTGGGGCATCGGCGACCGCGGCGACCGCCCGCACCGCTGCCGGCGTCCAGGCGGTTGCTGGTGATGGGCCTGTTCCGGGTGACGATGAGGATGTGACAGTCACCTACCACGATCCCTGTCATCTTGGCCGGCGCTATCAGAACGTTGTTGAGCAACCCCGGCAGATCCTGCGCTCGATCCCGGGCATCTCGTTCCGGGAGATGGTCGAGTCGGACTCTTGCTGCGGGGCAGCGGGGACCTACGGCATGTTACACCCGGAGACCTCGGGCGCCATCATCGACCGCAAGGCCGGTTTTATCGAGGCGACGGGGGCCGCGGCGGTAGTCACGGAATGTCCCGCCTGCATGATGCAGCTCCGCTACGGAGCCCAACGGGCGGGCCTGCCGGTATCCGTACTCAACATCAGCCAGGTCTGTGACCGGGCCACGACGCCTTGAGATCGACGACCGGCCGCGGTCTCTGTCATTTGTCTCTGTCCTATTTGTTCTGTACGTATTTACCGCTCGTGACGATGGTGAAGTGAAAGATGGGACGGTCGACCCGGTTGATGTTGAGTGGGCAGTGCACCATGCCGGCCGGGACGAAGATCATGGTGGTCCGATCTAAGACGTGCTTCTCGTCCTCGAGCCAGATCTCCACTTCGCCGTTCAGGTTCCAGGGGTCTGATGGATCGCTCCCGAAGAAACCGATTATCTCGTCGGTGTCGTGGGCGTGCGGACGGTCCTCCAAGGTCTGGGCGACTTCCAGGAACCAAGAGGTGTTCATGTGGAAGGCTCCGTCGACCACCTCGTCATCCATCCAGAGGATGCGCCTAGCATACTTGGAGTACTCATCGTCGATGAGCTTCTTGGATTCCGGCATCTTAAGTTCGGTCACGACATACTTGGCGGTTCTGAGCGGCGCCATGGTGAATCCTCCATTTCGTAGCGGAAGGAGCTAAAAGGTATCATACGGCTGCGTGTACGGGGGTGGCCGCTTCATGGTCACCACCAAGTCCAAGACCGGCCGTCCGTCGACCGAGACTCTGATCGAGTTAGGATTGGACATCGATGTATAGCCCGCCGCCGGACGGCGGCTGTGTCGGATCAAGTGTGAGAGAGGACGAGGATGTCTAAGAACGAGGGCCCGATTTGCGCTTTGTGCAGGATAACGGCCTGCGAGGCCGAGCCGGGGAGTAAGGTGCCGCCCAGCTTCTGTCCGATGGTCACGGATCCAGAGATATTGCGCGAGGTGGAGGAGACGTATCGCACGGACCCGGCCCTCAGGCGTATGGCTGTGGAGTCGGCGCGCACGGAGGCCTCCGGATACTGTGTCTCTCCTCGCGTTGAGGAGACTATGGATTTCGCCCGGAGGATGGGTTGGCGGCGTCTGGGCATCGCCCACTGCATGGGCTTTATGCAGGAGGCCAAGATCGCCCGAGAGATCTTCATGGCCGGAGGTTTCGAGGTCTTCACCGTGTGCTGCAAGGTGGGATCGGTGGACAAGGAGAGTATGGGCATAGAAGACTCCGAGAAGATCAGACCGGGGCAGTTCGAAGCCATATGCAACCCGGTGGCGCAGGCTGCGCTGCTCGCTCGGGCCGGCACCGAGTTCAACGTGGTCATGGGCCTCTGTGTCGGACACGACAGCATGTTCCTGATGCACTCCAAGGCGCCGGCGACAGTCCTCGTGGTCAAGGATCGCGTATTGGGGCACAATCCGGTGGCGGCCTTGTATACCAGCCATTCCTATTACTCAAGACTAAAAGCGAAAAACGCATAGCCGAGCGGCGTGGAGGAGACAGATGAGCGATACCCCGGGGCGTTTCGAGAAGCTCATGGAGCCGGGAATGATCGGCCCGGTCAAGACCCGCAACCGAATCATCAAGACGGCCAACGGCACCTCTTTCATGGAGGAGGACCAGACCGTGGGCCCGCGCATGATCGCCTACTACGAACGCCTGGCCAAGGGTGGAGTGGGCTTCCTGGTGGTGGAGTCCTGTGGCGTTGAGTACCCGCTCGGCATCCAGCACGTCCACTACTTCGAGGACGGGAGCTACGAAGGCGTCCAGCTGCACTTCGACGACGATAGATTCATCCCCTCCTTCCAGCGGCTCACCGAAGCGGTTCACAAGCACGGCTGCCCGGTGTCCATCCAATTCCAGCACTCCGGACCCTGGAACCCCACCGGCCTCCTGCCGCGCGATCCCAAGATACGCGACATCAAGTGCCCGTCGACCCTCACTGCTGATGAGCTCCCTGGACCGGACTTTCTCCCGTGCCGGGGCATGACGAAGCAGGAGATCGAGGATCAGATCGATCTGTGGGCCTCGGCGGCCGAGAGGGCCCACAAGGCCGGGTTCGACGCGTGCGAAATCAACCACGGCACCTGTCACCAGGGGAACACCTTCCTTTCCCGCATCTGGAACCGGCGCGAAGACGAGTACGGCCCTCAGAGCTACGAGAATCGCACCCGCTTCATCCGCAATATCATCACGGAGGCTAAGCGCCGCTGTGGACCCGATTTCGCCGTGCATGCGCTCATGAACGTGGCGGAGTACAACCATCCTCTGGGCACCACCCTGGAAGAGGGTGCCGGAATGGCCAAACTGGTGGCTACCGTTGCCGATGGGCTCAACGTCCGGGCAGAGCGCTACGGCCATCGGGGCGGGCTCATCCAGCCCGACCGCATCCTGTATCCAGAGCCCCCTGAGGAGCTTCCGGCCGATCTGGACTGGAGTCAGGGTGGCAGGGGAGCGACGGTGCCGCTGGTGGAGGCGGTCAAACGCCAGGGAGTCACCATACCGGTGTGGACGGCCTGCCGTCTCGATCCGGAGATGGGGGAGGAGTTGCTGCGTCACGGCAGCTTGGATTTCGTGGGCATGACCCGCCGGCTGCTGGCCGATCCCGCCCTGCCCAACAAGGTGCGGGAAGGGCGGCTCGAGGATATCCGTACCTGCACCGGCTGCCTCCACTGCTTCGACATGCGCAACAAGAACAAGAAGCTGGAATGTCGTGTCAACGCTACGCTGGGGCGCGAGCTCGAACCCGAGTATCAGTGCAGCCCGGTCGATCAGAAGAAGAAGGTGCTGGTGGTGGGGGGTGGGCCCGCCGGCATGGAGGCGGCTCGGGTAGCGGCCCGGCGCGGCCACGAAGTGGTGCTGTGTGAGCAGGGACCCTCTCTGGGCGGATTGGTGCCCGTGGCCGCGATTGTCAAGGATATGGAGACGGAGGATCTCATCGACTACGTCAACTATCTGAAGACGCAGCTCAAGAAGGAGCAGGTAACAGTTAACCTAAAGAAGAAGGTTACTCCTGAAGTCATTCGTGCGGAGAAGCCGGATGTGCTCATCCTGGCTGCGGGTGCGGCTCACACATCACCGGAACTCCCTGGAGCGGACAGCCCGAAGGTGGTCAAGACGGAGGAGCTGCACGGCCGGTTGAAACTGGCGCTGAGGTTCTTCTCCGCGCGGCGGATCGAGCGACTTACCCGGCTCTGGATGCCGGTTGCCAAGAGTACCGTGATCATGGGTGGTACGCTGCACGGCTGCGAGTTGGCGGAGTTTCTGGCCAAGCGGGGTCGCCGGGTGGTGATTGCCCACAACGGTCCCTACCAGGAGCTAGGTGAGGGGATGACCAAGGACGATCTGGAGAACCTGTGGCCCTGGTTCAAGTTGAAGCACGTGCCCATCTGGTTCGATGCCGAATATCGGGAGATCACGGATCGGGGTCTTAAGATTCAGGTGCCCGACAAACGCGTTTTCGTCCTCGAGGGCAAGGATGTCCTCATGACCCAAGACTGGGGACCCAACACGGCGGTCGTGGAAGAGCTCGGCCACCTGGTGGAAGATACTCGTGTCATCGGAAGCTGCCGTGAGCCCGGATGGATCGTCGACGCCGTGCGAGAGGGTGCGCTCGCCGGCTACTCTATCTGAGGAGTCAACCGGCATGTCGGAGGAATCCACGGGGACGTTCCGGCGACTTCATGGCGTGGTTCCGTACCGCGATGGGGATGTCGCGGAATACCTGAGGTACGGCTGGTGGCGGGGACTGCCACTGGGCGAAGTCCTCGACCGGGCTGCGGACATCCATCCCGAGAAAGAAGCTTTCGTCGATCTGCAGAGCCGGCTCACCTACCGCCAGGCTCGGGACCAGGCCGAACGGCTCGCCCTCGGCCTACTGGGGCTCGGCATTCGGCCACTCGACCGAGTCTTAGTGCAACTGCCCAATTGGAGCGAGTTTGTGCCGGTTTACTTCGGACTGCAGAAGATCGGAGCCATCCCGGTCTTGTTGATCGATCGTTACCGACAGCATGAGGTGGAGAGGCTGGCCGCCATCTCTGGAGCTTCCGCCTGGGTGGTACCGGTTGCCTACCGTAAGGTCGACTATCTGCCCGTCATCGAGGATGTTCTGCGCGACCGTCCCCAGATCCGGCAGGTCATCACAGTGCGCGGTGAAGTCGATGGGCCCGGCTTCTCCAGCCTCGACCGGCTCATCGCCGACAACGGGCTCACCTGCGCCGGCGGAGACGTCCTGGCCGAACTCAGTCCGGACCCGCTGCAGGTGGCCCACATGGGTCCCACCGGAGGGACCACGGGTAGTCCCAAGATCGTGCCCCGGACTCACAACAGCCTGCGCTGTGCCGTGGATTACTGTTGCAAGTCCTGGAACCAGCACTGTGAGGACATCAATCTGATCGTGGGCTCCATCGGTCACGACCTCTCCTTCACCAAAGGACTGTTGGGCAGCATGATCACGCTCGGCACCATCGTGATGCTGGATACCACCGACCTGCAGACCATCTGCGAGACGATCGAACGGGAGAGAGTGACCGCCATCGTCTGGGTGCCCACGCTGGCTCAGCGACTGCTCCAATTCGACGATCTGGATAAATACGATCTGAGCAGCCTCAGGAAGATGCACACCGGGGGGGGAGCAGCTCATCCTGGGCTCATACGGGGTGTCTTCGAGCGGCTGAACGCACGCTTCTACAATGGCTACGGTGGTACCGAGGGCATGACCACCATCACCCGGGCCGTCGACGACGTGGAGACCGTGTGCTCCACCGTTGGCCGTCCTACCTGTCCCTACGATACCTACAAGGTGATCGATGCCCAAGGTGGCGCTTTGCCGCCGGATAGCCCCGGCGAACTCCTGATCAAGGGTCCGGGAGTCTTCACCGGCTACTACCAGAACGACGAGGAGAACGCCAAGGTATTTGACCCGGATGGATTCTTCCACACGGGGGATGTGGCCAGGATCGACCGGCGAGGGTACGTGACCATAACCGGCCGTCTGAAAGAGATGATCAACCGGGGAGGTGAGAGCATCAGCGCCACTGTGATCGAGGACCTCATAGGCCGTCATCCGGAGGTGGCGGCGGTGGCGGTCATCGCTATGCCTGACCCTGTTATGGGAGAGCGGGTCTGTGCTTACATCGAGCCCAAGCCCGGCGCCCACCTGAGTTTTGAGCAGATGCTCGCCTTCTTGCGCTCTGAGAAGGCCTCGGTTCTGCAACTTCCAGAACGGATGGAGTTCATCGAGACCATGCCCCACACGGCCGCTCAGAAGTTCGACAAGAAGGCCCTGCGGGTGGACATCGAGAAGAAACTGGCGGCCGAAGGCGGGGAGGCTTAGGTGGCGGTGGCCGCCGGTATGATTGGAGGGGCCGGTCAAGGGTCGGCCGGCGAGGAGATTCGTGACCTATCCACCCTTGGAAGGAGTTGAAGCATGGCCGACAAGCGCAAAGTGATCATAACCGTCGCCCAGACGGGCAACTTTCAGGGCAAGGACGCCAACCCCAGCCTGCCCGAGCAGCCCTCAGAGATCATCTCTTCAGCCTACGACTGCTACAACGCGGGGGCGGCGATCATCCATATCCACGCCCGCGACAAAGAGGGCAATTCCAGCAACGACCCCGACATCTTCGCCGAGATCAACACCGGTATCCGGGCCAAATGTCCCGTCATCATCCAGAACTCAACGGCTCCCGCCACCAAGCCGGGTTCTGAAGCCGACGACGGCATCGCCCTGCTCGATATGGAGGACAAATCCTCTCTGCCGGAGATGTGTTCGCTGGACTGCTCCCTCATCACCACGGTGTGGGGTGATCTGTCTTTCATCTATAGGTGGGAACGCCCCTGGCTCATCAAAACCGCCAAGAGGATGATGGAGCTGGGCATCAAGCCGGAGTGCGAGGTCTTCAACCCCTCGAGCGTCGAAGAGGTTTTCAACACGCTCGTTCCCGCAGGCGTGATCCCGGAACCGGTGTCCCTCACCTTCGTCATGGGCATGAACAAGGTCAGCCAGGGCGCCATCTCCTTCAGCCAGGCCAACCTGGATTTCATGATCAGCCTGCTGCCCAAGGACCGTTTCGTCAACTGGTCCACCATGGCCATAGGGGCCCACCAACTGCAGGGTGTGACCTACGGTCTGCTCAAGGGCGGTCAAGTGCGTGTGGGCATGGAGGACAACATCTACTACTCCTACGGCCGCCTGGCCAAGAGCAACGCCGAACTGGTGGAGAGGATGGTGCGCATCATCCAGGAACTGGAGATGGACGTGGCTACCCCCGAAGAGGCCAGAGAGATTCTGGGCCTGCGCCCGTTGTCATGAATGCACCCCTGTCGTGAACCGGCGCAATTCACATGGATCACCGGCCAGGGTTATCTGTGAGGTTTCACACCACCGGAGGGATGGACGTTTGATATGAAACTCGAGAACGTGAAACACATCGGCATCATCGGACTGGGCATGATCGGAGACAGTCTGGCCGTGCTCACCACCGGCCATGGCTACCGCACTACGGGCCTGGCCCGCCGGGCGGAGATGCTCCCCGAGTACAAGAAGACCTACGACAACTACTTCCGGGAGATGATCGAGCAGGGTCTCATGCCTCAGGAGCAGCTTGCCATCTGTGAGAAGTACCTTACGTACTCCACCAATTTCGGCGACCTGGCCGACTGCGACGTGATCTTCGAATGCGTACCAGAGAACATCGACCTCAAGCACGACATCTACGCCCGCATCGAGGAGACCTGTCCGCGCGTGGAGGCCATCTGTTCGGTCAGTTCGTCTCTGGTGCCGGATCTGCTGGCCGAGAAGGCCACCGGCTACCAGGACCGCATCGTGGTCACGCACCCCTTCAACCCGGCCCACATGGTGCCCTTCTTCGAGATCTGCGGCGGCTCCACCACCGATCCGGCCGTCCTTGAGTTCGTCAAGGAGCTGCTCGAGTCCCTGGATCGCAAACCCGTGATCCTAAAGAAGCCGGCTCCCGGATTCATCGGCAACCGGCTCCAGTTCGCCCTATGGAGAGAGGCCCTTAACCTCATCGAGAGCGGCATCTGCGACCCCAGAGATATCGACACCTGTCTCATGTACAGCTTCTGCCCGCGCTACACCTCCATCGGTATCTTCGAGCATTTCGATAACGGCGGTCTGAAGCTGAACATAACCACCTGCAACGCCGTGTTTCCCACGCTGAGCGACATGAAGGAGGCTCCCCCCGCCATAACCGACCGGATCGCCCGGGGCGATCTCGGCGCGAAGACGGGCGTGGGTTTCTACGATTGGCGCGGTGCCGACATGGAGGCCTACCAGAAGCGGGTGAACGCTCCCTACTGGCGCTTCATCGACTGGGACATGCCCGAAGAGTGATAGTCAAAGACTGAGAGAGGGGACCCACGCATGGTCTACGAGAACAATCAGGGTGGAGAGTACGGGCGCTATTTCGTACAGGAGCTACAAGAGCCCCCCAGCATGAGCACGCCGGAGTTCCGGGAGCTCTACCGGCAGTTTGCCAAACGAATCTTGTGGATGGATAACAACGTGTGCGAGGGCGCCTTCCAGATGAACACCGCCTGGTACTTCGCCGCTGCCCCACGAGACCCCATCTTCACCGAGCACGTACACGACTATGACGAACTCATCGGTTTCTACGGGAGCGACCCTGACGATCCGTACAACCTGAACGGCGTGATCGAGTTCTCCATGAACGGGGAGGCGCACAGACTCACCCGCTCCACCATGATCTGGGCTCCCGCCGGTGTGCCCCACAACCCCATGCGGATACTGGAGGTCGACAGACCGATCTTCCACTTCTCCGTGGTGATGAATCCGACCTACGACGGGAAGGGTACCTACAAGTAGGGCCTGCCTGTGCTTCCGGATGCCTGATCTGTCGTCGGCCGGGCCGGGTCTCGCCGCGACCCGACCCGGCCGACGACGGCCTGGGCTGTCGGCCGACCCACTTCCTGCCCTTCGCGCTACTTCTTCTCCGGAGGCGCGGCCGGTGGCTTGGTCGGGACCGGCATCACTCCCGCCAGATCGCCGATGACATTAATCAACTGAGTGTCGCCCGGAACGACCACCTTGGCGTTCTGGACCAGCGCGCGCTCCACCGCCTCCAGTTTGCGTAGGATCTGGGCGTTACCGATGAAGTAACGATCGGCTGCCTCGTTGACGAGACGTATGGCTTCAGCCTGACCCTCGGCCTCCAGGATGCGTGCCTGCTTGTTGCCGTCGGCCTGCTTGATGGCCGCCCGGCGTTGGCCGTCGGCCTGGGTCTCGGTGGCGGTCGCGAAGTCTACGGCCGCGATCTTCTCGTTCTCGGCCTTGACCACCTTGTTCATGGTGATCTGGACATCCTCAGGCGGATCGATCTCCTTGAGCTCGGTCCGCAGGATCTCGATGCCCCAGCTGGCCGTCTCCTGAAGGAGAGTCCTGCGTAGCTCCTCGTTGATCCTGCCCCGCTCGCTGTTGGCGGACTTGAGGGTCAAGGTGCCGATGATGTTACGCAGAGTGGTGCGGGCCAAGTTGACTATCTGCAGTTCGTAGTTGGCCACGTTGTACTGAGAGGCCTTGACGCTCTCTTCGTCGGCCTTCACCTTGAGGTAGACCTGGGCGTCGACCCGGGCGTTCAGGTTGTCGTTGGTGATGATCATCTGCGGTTGAGCGTCGACGAGCAGTTCCCGGATATCGACTTTGAACATGCGTTCGACCGCGGGGATGATCCAGTGGAAACCCGGGTTCGCATAACGGTTGTACTTGCCCAGCCTTTCGACCAGCCCGCGATGAGTGGGGCGGACGATCCGGATCCCCAAAGCGAAGATCAGCAGCAACACTGCGACGATGACTATCACGATCACTGCCGTGGTCACTGGATGCCCCCTTCGGATCGTTGCCGGGACGCCGGGCGCCTAAGACGCCCAATATCCCATCCTACGGGGTGATGGGTCTCACGTCAAAGCGAAGGGAACGCGGCATCCGGAACCGACAGAAGCGCCGAATCGTCGGAACCAATCGCTCCCCTCGTCGGTCGGAGGGTATAGAAGGAATCGAGACGCGACAAGGTTGGTACCCGATGGATCGTCCGCGCATTGCAGCCATAGTCTCCGGTGCAGCCGCTTCGACGGCTGCTTTTACTGTGGTCAGCCACTGGCAGCTCTTAGGTACTCTTGCCGGTGCGGCTCTCGTACCTATCATCTACACGGTGGTCTCCCATTGGTCATCGGCCGGTCTCGATGAAGCCGGCAAATGGTTGCGCTCTCGACTCGCTCGGGGCAGCAGCCGACAGGGAGATGATCCGGTGGAAGAGGATGCCACCGCGGGTGAAGGCTCGAGCCTCGCTGAGGGGTCTCGCGAAAGCGCCGGCCGGGGACGCAAGACGCAGTGGCTATTGGTGGGTCCGGCTTTCGCGGCGCTGGTTCTGAGCGTCTACACGCTGGCCTCCCCGCCGGTTGAGGAGACGGTGGAGACAGTGGTTGTGGAGAGGGTGATCGTGGAAAAGACGGTCACTGTGACGACAGAACCTGCCGGAACTCTTCTGGTGGCCGACGACGGCGAATCGGCCGATCCGACTTCGGGTCCTGCGAGCGGCGCTGTCTCCAGCCCCGGCTCCTCGACCATCGCAAGCGATGTCAAGACCGAAGGCGGTTCCGAGACCACCGATGACACCGAGGTCGCTGAGGGTTCCGAGGGTACCGGTGATACATCCGCCGGCACTGAAGGAGACCAGGCCGGCATCCCGGAAGGTTCCGAAAGCGGCGTCCACGAGGAGAACGCAGGTGGCACGTCGCCGGCGACGTCTGTTCCCGTGCTGGATGAGGGATCCACGGTGCAGATGGTGGCCATGGTGACTCCTGCGGAGATGGGGCAGGAGTCCGGGTCTGCAACTGCACCAACCGCTGTTTCCACCTCTGTGGCGCTGCCGGCGGGCCCATCGGCGACTCCGGAGGAATAGCCACGTATAGCGGGCCTTCTGGCCCGCGACGCTCAGCAGCCTCGAGTGATCCCGGGCGACTCCGGGTCACCACTCCCGCGCCGGCGACCACTGCCGGCGGCCGGCCCCTCCGTGTTCCTGCGCCCCGGTTCTGTCCCTGGTGAGCGGTGCCTCGGACTGATTCTGGGGGAACGCAGCCGGTCTTCTCCTTGGAGGTCGGGCTTAGCCGGATAGAACAGCACGCGATTCAACGGTATGCTGAGTACATGGGGGGTGATCGACGTTCAGGTCTCCGTGACACGTGCGCATCGCCGGGCCGGTTGTTCGGCCGCCTGGCTATGCCTGAATATGGAGGTGGAGAGCATGACCGATCCAGTGGAGGAACCCACGAGGGAAGCCGCTGCCGAGATCGCCCGGACTACTCCGGCGGGTGGCGCGGACGGCGTTTCTGATGGTGCCCTTCCGCCGGGTCCCTGCGCGGTGGTTCCGGTGACGCCGGGGTCGCCTTGGGGGAAATCACCAGGGGCTGGGACTCAGGGCGCGCGGCGCCGCTGGCTCCCCGTGGCTGCGCTCATCCTGCTCGCTCTCATCTGGGGTTACGCCTGGGTGGTGATGAAGATAGCGCTCGACTACGTGGATCCTTTCACCTTCTCGGCCCTTCGGACCTTCCCGGCTGCTCTGCTGCTCTTGGCCATCCTACCGCTCCTCAAGCGGCCGGTCCGACCGAAGGCCTTCTGGCCGACCGCCTTGCTCGGTCTCCTGCAGACCACGGGATTCATAGCACTCATGACGTGGGCCCTTCAGGGGCAGGGTGCGGGCAAGACCTCCATCCTCACCTACACCATGCCCTTCTGGGTCTTGCTGATGGCTTGGGTCGTGTTGGGGGAGAAGCTCAAGGGTTTTCAGTGGGTCGCTGTCGCCTTGGCCCTCTGCGGGTTGATCCTGATCCTGCAACCGTGGCACCTGCAGGGCGGATTTAGCGACCTGCTGGCGGTGGGAGGAGCTCTATCGTGGGCAGGAAGCGCCGTTTATGCCAAGGTCCTTAGGAAGCATCATGAGGTCGATCTCCTGTCTCTGACCGCTTGGCAGCTACTGCTTGGGTCCATCCCTCTCGTGATCATGGCCGCCGCCACCTGGACCGCTCCGCCAGTATGGACGGGTACCTTCATCTGGGCCCTCGTCTACTGCATCGTCCTCGGCAGCGGGGTGGCCTGGGTCCTGTGGCTCTACATCGTGGATTCGCTCAGAGCGGGCACGGCCGGCCTGGCCTCACTGTTGAACCCCGTGATCGGCATCGCCTCAGCCTGGATCCAGCTGGGTGAACGGCCCGGCCTTCTTGAGGGTCTGGGGATGATCTCCATCGTCGGAGCTCTGCTCCTCGTGGTGCTCCGGGAGTTGCTTAGAGGAAGAAGATCAGGGTGACTATGGCGAAAACTGGCCCAAGGATAACCACCGAGTAGCCCATGTAGCCGAAGAACGACGGCATCTTCAGCCCGGCGCGTTCAGCGATGCACTTGACCGCGAAGTTGGGCGCATTGCCGATGTAGGTCAGCGCTCCCATCATGACCGCTCCGCAGGAGATGGCCTTCAAGAAGTCCGCCGGGGCGAAGTCCAACCCGGCCGCCACTTGAGTAGAGATAAGCGCACCTACGGTGTCCACTCCCACCTGCCCCTGGGCTACGGAAGCGAAGGCCAGATATGTGGGGGCGTTGTCAAGGAATCCGGACAGACCGCCCGTAGCCCAGAAGTACTGCCAGGGGTGGCTCAGCCCTATCGATCCCCCGTGGGCCTGCAGAAGGGCCAGAGCGGGGATCATGGTGGCGAATATCCCGGCGAACAGCACGGCCACCTCGATGATGGGGTGCCAGCTGAAGCGGTTGGAGGCTCTCGGCCCGCGCGGGCCCACTTTGACCGAAAGGATGGCGAGAATGACCAGGATCACCTCTCGGACGAAGGGGAAGTGGATGGCCTCGCCTGCTCTTCCCAGAGGGCCGGAGAAGAGCACGGTCACGATCACCAGGAGGAGAAACAGCACGTTGATGCCGCCCTTCAGCCGCATGGGGACGTAGTCTGCTTCGTCTATCCGGCGGCCGCGGCTGGGTTCCCTGCGATAGTAATGGATCTCGAAAGCCATATAGGCCGCCAACACCAGGGCCACCACCAACAACCATTCGGCCCAAAGGTGGAGGGTCCAGGAGAAGGGGACCCCACGTAAGAAACCCAAGAACAGGGGAGGATCGCCCAAAGGCGTGAGTAGGCCTCCGACGTTGCTCACCGCGAAGATGAAGAAGATCACCGAGTGTTTGGAGTAGGTGCGCTCGGAGTTGGCCCGCAGCAGCGGCCGGATAAGCACCATCGAGGCTCCCATGGTGCCGATGAAGCTGGCCAAGACCGATCCCACCACTAGAAAGAGAAGGTTGACTCGTGGCGTGGCCACCAGGTTACCGGTTAGGTAGATCCCACCGGAGATTGTGAATAGAGCGAACAAAAGAATGATGAAGGAGACGTACTCCTCTGCAGTATGGGCGGCGTTCTCCAGGCCCAGACTGCCGTATCTGCTGACCAGGAACACCACGGTAGGTACGCCCAGTACGAACGCCACGATGCCTTTGTTCCGGTTGTGCTCGAACCATTCTCCGCAGACCAAGGGCATCATCGCGACCGCCAGGAGCATGCACGCGAAGGGGGCCAGCGTCCAGAATTCCAGTTGTTCGCCTAACTCGATGCTCGGGTTCACCAAGCCTTCCTTTCCTCAGGCCGACCGACCGGGTGGTTTGTGACAAGTCCGTGACAGCTTAATACGGAATCGCTCCCCATGCCAACGTTGTGACTCGAGGCGTGGCCACGAAAGATGCGGCGGGTGGTCATAACCTACAAGGGTCGCCCGGCGCCTGATGGGATAATCTGTCTGCAGACGGCGGCACGGAGCGACGTAAGGGGAGCGCTGGTCTTGAAGAGGGTGTCTGTTTCCCGTTGGGGGTTGTTCCTGGGGTTAGTCCTCCTCTTGTCGGTGTTGCAGGGGGTAGTCCTTGGAGCCTGCAGCGAAGCGGAGCCGGATACCACGAGCACGAGTGCGGCCGCCTCTACGGATGTGACGGCAGCACCTCCCACCACGGTGGCGCCGTCCGTGACGACGATTCCACCCACCACGTCGACCACTATGCCCGTGCAGGAGTCCGTGGTCTTGGAATTCGCTACGACCTTAGGCGAGCACGACGAGGCGGGAAGGGTGATCCGGCATTTCTGCGACCGGGTGGAGGAGTCGACGGCCGGAGCGTTCAAGTTCTATGTTCATTTCGACGGCCTTCTGGGCGGCGCCACGGAGGAACTCAGATTGGTCAGGTCGGGTTCCGTGGACTTGGTCTTCCCAGAACCATCGATGTTCCCCGATCAAGTGCCTCTTCTGAGTTCTCTGGCTTGGCGCCCCGGCACTCAACCGGGCGCGGAGGGATATCCGCGGGACCTTGTCTTCGGGGAGCAAGACACGGCCTCACTGATCCAGGAAGAGGCTGCAATCAAGAATGCGGTCATCCTCGGTTTTGGCGCCGGCGACGCCAACGTCTTCCTAACTAGAGAGGGTGCGGCGTCTCTTTCGGAACTGGCCGGCAGGCGCTTCTACGCGGGGCGGTCGGCCGCAGCGCTCGAAGCTCTGGGATGTACAGTCGAGGGATTGTCTGCGGCGGAGACCTATGAGGGTCTGTCTGGTGGCGCCGTCGATGCAGTTCACAGCGGTCTTGGCGTGGCTACGGATATGAAATGGTACGAGGTCACTCCGTATCTCACGTTCGATGGTGTCTATGGAACCGGCAGGGTGTTCATGATCAATCGCGACACGTGGAACGAGTTGCCCGCCGCGGTCCAGGCGAAATTGTACGAAGCGGCCGACGATACGGCCGAGTTCGCCACGGAGCTTCGTGACGGCCGGGTGGATGAGTCGGTGGGGCGACTGGAGGAGAGGGGCGTTGTGGTGAACACCCTTGGCCCTGAGGATGCGGCCCGGTGGTGGGAACTGTTCTTTAGAGCGCGGGCAGCTGCCTTCATGGATAGAGCCGCGAGGCTGGGTATCGTGGAAGACATGATGGTGGTCCTCGCAGCGGCCGCGAAGGCTACCGGTGTGGTCTGGCCGGAGGGGGGACGTCTTGAGTGAGATGCCGTCTCGAGTGAGGTGGAGCGTGGTCCTACAATTCCGGCTTGCGGGTCGGAGTGTTTTCCGGGAACATCTAGAAGTGAGGATCTTGGCGGCAGATATACCTCATCTTACAGGCCTGCGCCGTTAGGAGGTGGCATGGGCGGGTGTGTCTTTTCTCGCCGCGCTGGTGGTCAGCGCGTAAGCGAAGGATCGTGATGTCGGGGACGACTTTGCACATTCTCGGCATCGTCGGGAGTCTGCGCGCCGGTTCGTATAACCGTGCCCTGCTCCGGGTGGCCGCACAGGTTCTGCCTCCCGGGGTAGAGCTGGACACTTTCACGCTCGAGGATATCCCGCCCTACAACGCCGATGTGCAGAGCCACGGTGACCCTGAACCGGTCGCCCGGCTCAAACAGCTCCTGGTAGAAGCGGATGCGGTGCTCATCGCAGCGCCGGAATACAACTACTCCATACCCGGCGTGCTCAAGAACGCCATCGATTGGGTCTCCCGGCCTCCCAAGACCTGCCCCTTGCGCAAGAAGCCGGTAGGCATCATCGGAGCTTCGAGCGGGGAGAGCGGCACCATGAGGGGGCAGCTGGCCATGCGTCAGGTGTTCGTCTTTCTCGACTCGTATGTGATGGGGCAGCCGGAACTGCGGGTGACCAGGGCCGGTGAGAGGTTCGACGAGGGCGGAGCCTTGGTCGACGAAGAGCTGCGGGAGCGCCTCCGCGTGTATATGGCGGCGCTGGTCGATTGGGCTCGTCTGGTGGGACGGCGCTAGAAGCGCCCACGGGTACGCGAAGGCTTATCTACGGTAGTGCTACGTCCCCCGGCGACTTTATGCCGGGTCCGGCCTCCTGGTGAAGAGGTCATAGATCTGTTTCGCTCCCGAGACGAAGGCCAGCGCCAGCGCTATCCACAGCATGTAGAGCGAGATGGTCTCCAGCGTGTTCAGGTCGAGTATCCCGGCAATCAGGAACAGTGCCAGGGCGACACTTTGCAGGACCATCTTCACCTTCCCGAACACATTCGACGATCGGGCGACGCCCGTGCGCAGAAGAATAGTCACGCCGATGGCTGAAAGCACCAGCTCCAGCACTACGAAGGCCAAGATGATCTGGACCACCAGGTACTCGTAGCCGACCCAGGCCAAGACGGCGGCCACCAGTAGCTTGTCGGCTATCGGGTCGCCGTATGTGCCCAGCACTGTGATTTGATCACGGGTACGGGCCATGGCTCCGTCGATGAAGTCGGTACAGATGGCGGCTATGAACGTTCCGAATGCCCACCACCGCAGTTCGAGATACAGCAAGATCAGAACAACAGGGATGAGCGCGAACCGGATGACTGTCAGATGGTTGGGACGGATCCAGGCCGGGAACGCCCAAAGGAAGATCTTGGCAATGGCTCTATCGAAGGCACGTTGAACCGAGGCTTGTCCACTCGATATTCTGCTTGCGGTGAGGGGTATTCGTGCTGGGTCGTCGTCGATCATTATCCCGGCATCGTACTAGCTGGAGGCGATTCTGTCGACCTACCCCGGGTCTCGTTTTGGGGTATGTCATCCTGCTCGGATGGGCGAAGCCGCTAGGTGGCGGTGTTATGATGATTGGTGGCAGTAGGTTGCCTGAAGATGACCGACTATGCGACCGCGGGAGCTACCGACATGAAGACGCCCGACTTAAGTCTCTCCGATCTCGGCTCGTACTTCCCCGACGATTTCACGCCGGAGCAGAGGGCTAAGGCCCAGACCATCTTCCTCAAGGAGTTGGCCGCCAGTGCCCACAAGTTCTACCGGGGCAAGATCGTCAGCATGCCCAAGGCCGGCATCTACGGCTTCAATTGGTTCAACGTTTACTACACGCCCGGGGTGTCGATGGTCTCCACGACCATCCGCGACAACAACGACGCCTCCTTCGAACTCAGCAATCGGGGCAACCTGGTGGCCGTGGTGTCCGACTCCACCCGCGTTCTCGGCGACGGCGACGTCACGCCCTCCGGCGGCCTCGGGGTCATGGAGGGGAAAGCCTTTCTGCTGAAGTATCTGGGCGGCGTGGACGGCGTGGCCCTCTGCTGCAACAGCTACAACAAAGAGGGCAAGCACGATCCCGACAAGATCATCGAGTTCGTCAAGATGTTGGAGCCCAGCTTCGGTGCCGTCAATCTGGAAGACATCAGCCAGCCCAACTGCTTCAAGGTACTCGACACCCTGCGTGAGGAGTGTGACATCCCCGTGTGGCACGACGACGCGCAGGGCACCGCCAGTGTGACTTTGGCCGGGCTCACCAACGCTCTGAAGGTGGTGGGCAAGGACCTGAAGGACGTGCGCGTTGTTCTCATGGGGGCCGGAGCCGCCAACAGTACCATCGCTCGGTTGATCTTGGCCGACGGGGCCGATCCGGAGAAGATGGTGGTCTTCGACACCAAGGGCGGTCTCCACAAAGGTCGCGACGACGTCAAAGCCGACACGGCCTTCTACCGCAAGTGGGAGATATGCGAGGCGACCAACCCCAAACGCATCGACTCTGAGGTGGAGGCATTCAAGGGCGCCGACGTGGTCATCGGAGCCTCCCAGCCCGGTGCTATCAAACCCGAGTGGATCGGCACCATGGGGCCCAAGCCCATAGTATTCGCGTGCGCCAACCCGGTTCCGGAGATCTATCCCTACGCGGCCAAAGACGCGGGGGCCTATGTAGTAGCCACCGGCCGGGGCGACTTCCCCAACCAGGTAAACAACTCTATCGGCTTCCCGGGCATCTTGAAGGGGGCTCTTCTGGTCCGGGCGCGCAAGATCACCGACGAGATGGCCATCGCGGCGGCCCACGCGGTGGCGAAGTTCGCCGAGGAGAAGAAAGGCATCAACCCCGACTACATCATGCCCACGATGGAGGAGACGGAGGTCTTCGCCATGGAGGCGGCGGATGTAGCTATGCAGGCCATCAAGGACGGGGTGGCCCGGACCGCGTTGAGCTGGGACGACGTGTACAACACCACTCTGGCAGATGTCAAGGAAGCCCGGTCCATCATCGAGTTGTTGCAGGCCCAAGAGTTTATCAAGGCTCCCGATCTGAAGATGTTGGAGGAAGCGCGCGACAAAGCGGTCGCCGCCGTCAAGTAGCCGAATCGGTTAGGCAACATCGGCACGCCTACACAAGCCCGCGCTTGGCAAGGAGGTTGTCATGGCAAGTCTGAAGACGATCGAGGGGATCGGACCGGCGTACGCAGAGAAACTGGCGGCGGTGGGTCTCAGAACCACCGAGGCGCTCTTGAAGACGGGCGGTGCCAAGAAGGGCAGGGCCGATCTGGCCGAGGCCACCGGCATAAGCGAAAAACTCATCTTGCGCTGGGTCAACATGGCCGACCTCTTCCGTATCAAGGGTGTGGGCGAACAGTATTCCGATTTGCTGGAAGCCGCGGGCGTTGACACCGTTGCCGAACTGGCCCAGCGGAAGGCTGAGAACCTGCAGGCCAAGATGGTCGAGGTCAACGAGGAGAAGAGACTGGTCCGCCGTGTGCCCACGCTCTCAGAAGTAACGAGCTGGGTCGAGTCGGCCAAGAGCTTGCCCAAGGCGGTTACTTACTGACGTGTGATGACTCGGGGCGCGGGTGAAGGTTGCGCCGTAGGGTCGAGGTTGTGCCCGGGAGGTCACTTCTATGTATAACTGGTCATGGGACTGGGGATGGGGATGGCTCGCCACCGCGGGCTCTATCGTCCTTTTGGGTCTGTTCCTTATACCCTGGTTCTTCTTCTTACTCAACCTGAACAACCTTCTCGAGCATGTGAGAGAAGAAAACCGTGCCATGGCTCCCTCGCATGTGTGGCTCAACTTCATCCCGTTGTTCTGCCTCGGTTGGTTCATCTACACGGTGATTAAGGTCAGGGATTCGGTGCGGACAGAGTACGAAGCGCGCCGTTGGCAGCCTGAGGGAGACTTCGGCTATAACGTGGGGATCGCCGCGGGGGTGCTCTGGATCGCGTCTGTGTTTGTGGGTTGGACGCCGTTCATCGGTTGGCTCATCGCGATCGGCTGGCTGGTGTGCTGGATCCTGTATTGGCTGAAGACCTCGGATCTCAAGAAGCGGCTGGACGAGAGGGCGGCGTGGCGGAGTGGAAATCAGACCTCGCCGTACCGTCAGGCTCCGCCATATCCGCAGGCCCCACCCTACTCATCGCCGGGAACACCCTACTCCGGGCAGGGGGCAGGGGCCGGGCAACCACCGTATGCCGGACGCTCGCCACATGGAGGAGGCGCGCCGTACGGTTGGCAGACACCTTCGCCCGCCCAGGAACCGGCCCCGGGGACCTACGCCGGGGCGGAAGCCGGGAATAGGTCGGCAGAAGACAGGACCACCACGCCGGGTGAGCCCGGCGAAGGGTTCGCGGGAGAACCTGCGGAGGAGCCTGGCGCCCGTTCTCGGGTGTGCATGGCCTGCGGGTCTTCGTACGATCCGGGAGACAAGTTCTGTCGCTCCTGTGGTCTGCCGTTGCCGAGAGAGTAGCGCTGCCGAGAGAGTAGCGCGGTAGTCTGGGGCAGACCGCCGGGCGCGGTAGGCTACCCGCGTCCGGGCCGGGCGGCGTTGTCCGCTGGGTCGTCGGGCGTCAGTCGTCGCCGTTGAGGAAGTGCCTCTCGGTGCGGTCGAGCGCGATATCGCAGGTGATCTCGTAGTTGATCGTGCCCAACCTTTGAGCCACTTCTTCTGCCGTGATCCGATCATTCCCGTCGGCGCCGATAAGGGTCACCGGGTCGTCGACCTGCACGTGTCCGTCGGTTCCCACATCAACTCCGAACGAGTCCATAGAGATGCGGCCGGCCACAGCGTAACGGCGTCCCTTGATGAGCACTTCTCCGCAGTTGCTGAGGGCTCGGAATACGCCATCCCCGTAGCCGATCGGCACTAGGGCGACGTCGGTGGGGCTGCTGGGCCGGAAGGTGTGACCGTACCCGACGCCCTCGCCCGCCGCCACCCGCTTGACCAGCGCCACCTGCGACCTCCACGTGAGGGCCGGACGCAATCCCTCGGCAATCGGGTCGGCCTGCCAGGGGGACAGCCCGTACACGGCGCAACCGCAGCGGACCATGTCGAGATGGGCCAGCGAATCGTGCACCGTGGCGGCGCTGTTGGCCGCGTGGGCGATCGCTCGCGGCCACTCTTGGCGTACTTCCTCGACGGCCGGCAGGAATCTATCGAGCTGGAATCTGATGGTAGCCGGATCGTCGGAAGCGCAGGCAAAGTGGGTCATCACACCGGCGAGTTCTATCTCGGGAATGTCGCGGATCGAATCGAGGAACCAGCCGACATCGGAGGGGAAGATCCCCTGGCGGTTCATACCGCTGTCGATCTTCAGGTGGACGCGGGCCTTCAGACCCGAGCCTCGGAGCTGGGGCAACACGCGCGCCATGTGGTCGCTCACCACCGCGAAGTCCACATCTTGGCGGGCTATCTCTTCGTACTGATCGAAGCTGTAAAGGGGACCCATGACCAAGATGGCGCCGCTGAAGCCTGCGTCGCGCAGGGCCACTGCTTCCTCGGCGGTGGCCACCGCCACCCCTGTGGCACCTGCAGCCACCGCCGCGCGGGCCACGGGGAGAGTCCCGTGACCGTATCCGTCGGCCTTCACGGCGACCAGCATACGACTGCCGGGAGAGAGCATGCCGACCAGATGGCCTACGTTGTGACGGATGGCGGCCAGGTCTATGAGTACGCTGCTGCGCGGAGAAGTCTTCATCGGTCAGAAAGCCTAACACACGGCATGTTCTGCAGCTATCGAGACCCGGATCCGGCTGCAGGTCGTGCCGCCGCCCTGTCCTCAGCGTCTTTGGTGGAGATGAGGAGGATGGCCACGTCATCCGCGAAATGACGGCCGGCAGCGTTCTCTATCTCGGCCATCAATGTGTCGATCGCCTGCTCGTCCGGCAGGGCCGAGGCCCATTCCTGCAGGCGTAGTCTGAGCCTGTCCTCGCCGTAGCGCTGGGGCGATCCGGGGGCCACACGAGCGTCGATGAGCCCGTCTGTGTACAGGAAGAGACTCCATCGCTGAGGGAGCGAGTACTGTCGGAGCGACCAGGGGATGCCGTCGTAGAAACCCAGCGGAGACGCCGGTTCACCTTCCAGCGATTGGACCAGGCCGCCGGCCAAGAGGAGCGGCGGGGGGTGTCCGGCATTCACCAGCGACACAACCTGTTCCTCCATGTCAACGCGCCCGATGATGATGGTGGCAAAGACGGCAGCGGCCGTCTTCTCAGCAAGGAGCGTCCGACGGAGGACGTCCACGGTTTCGGGGATATCGGTCCCTGCCATCACCAGAGCCCTCCAGGCTGAGCGCAGGGTGGCTCCAAGGGCCGCCGCATCGGGACCATGGCCACTGACATCGCCTATCACGAAGTCGAGACTCGAGTCTCCGGCGGGGGTCGAACCCACGAAGTCCCCTCCCAGACGGAGGCGCTGTTCACCGGTGCGGTAGCGGGTGACCACCGCGAAACGCGGATGGTCGACGGGCGCCGGGGGGAGCAGGCTGGCCTCCAGCCGGGCGTGTAGCAGCTCGGCAGAGGCGTTGGAGAGAGCGAGCGCCACCTGGTCGGCAAAACGCTCCACGACCACCAAGAAGGCGGGGTCCGGCTGTTCCCGTAGGTGGTCCCAGGAGAGGAGGAGCAGATTCTGGGGGCCATGATCCTCAAAGCTGAGAGGGACATAGAGGACCGAGTGGGCGCCACCCTCGCGGATGACCTCTGCAGGCCAGGGCCTGCCCGCTTGGTCGGGACTGGAGATATCGGGGATGAAGGTGGGAGTGTGCGACACGAGCGCCCCGGCGAGGGGCATGTTCGCGTCCAGTGGGAACGCTCGTCCGGCACTGAGCGAAGGCAGAGCCGGTCTGCGATCCAGCACATGCAGTCTGTCGCCCTCCAACCGGTACAAAGCGGCCCCTGAACATTCGAAGGTGCTGAGAGCGGCTTCGCATACAGCTCTCGCCACGTCTTCTGGGGAGCCGCTGATGTGGAACGTCGGCGCCAGCGTGATCACCCGCTCCAGTGTCCCGCAGAGGCTGTCCGCCCGTTCTTGAGCCTGTGCCCTCAAAGCATTCTGCCAGGCGATCGCTGCCTGGTCGGTGAAGCGGAGCATCAGCGTCAAGAGATCGTCGGCGGGGCGCTCGATGGGATGGGTCCAGCCGAGCGAGAGCAGACCGATAGTGCCGGTGGGACTGGCGATGGGGACTCGTATGGCAGATACCACACCCAGCTCCTGCCTCAGTTCTAGTGCAGGTCCCTCCGCGGGGATCGTACGAACGTCTCGTACGAACGACGGCCGGTGTCTTGTCACTGTCTCCTCGATGTCGGGGAAGTCCGCGAGTGGGAGTACGAATCCCGACCGGAACCTCTTGGAAGCCGGTGCCATGGCCAGTAGCTCTATCGAATCGCCGCGCAGCGCAAACAACCTCACCCCATCGGCCCCGAAAGTCTCGATGGCCGCTTCGCAGATCCCCCTTATCGTCTCCTCCGGATCATCACTCTGGTAGAAGTGGGGACTGAATTCCATCACCCGCTCGAGCTGGTCTCGGGCCTTCACCGAGCGGCGGAGTGCCTGTTCCAGCGCGTCCTCTCTGCGGGTGACCTGAAGGCGGAGGTAGTTGACGACCAGCCCGGTGATCGCTGCGGCTGCACACCAGATGACTGCTGAGACGATGGCGGTGAGGGTCGATTCGGCCGAGCCGAAGTCGGCAAGGAGGAGGAAGGACGCGACGACCCCCACGAGAGCCGCCGCGAGACCGACCAGAGTGCCGCCAAATCCCGCGGCAAGGATCGAGATGAACACGATCCCCGCGCCCACTGGGTCCAAAGGGTGAATGGCCGCATGGGCCTGGTGTACCAACCAGATGACAATGATCTCAACCACCGCTGCCGCGGCGAGCACGAACCAGCGGTAACGCCGGAAGCGGCTGCCGGACGCCAGAAGGACGTCGCCCAGGGGCCGCGGGCTCCCAATTTTGGGCATAGGTGGCATCTCGCTCAGGCTATCAAGCGGCGAACCAGGGAGCAAGCCCGTGGGCAAGCTGCGGAGCAGGCCATGGAGCAAGCCCTGCAGGCGCAGTTGCCGGCCCCGGATCAGACGCAACGCTGGTTTACCGGGGAACGGTTCTGTGCTAGCATCTCTCGGCTGTGAGCTGCGCCGGGCAGGAAGTGCCGGGTGCGGGCTCACCAGCGCCAGATGTGCCCCCATCGTCTAGCGGCCTAGGACATCGCCCTTTCAAGGCGACGGCGGGGATTCGAATTCCCCTGGGGGCATTCCCATTTTGGGCGCCTGGGCGCATAGCTCAGTGGGAGAGCACCTGCCTTACAAGCAGGGGGTCGCAGGTTCAAATCCTGCTGCGCCCACTTGTTAGCTGTCCAGGAAGTGCGATAATCTCGCAACTTGTTCGCGGGGGCGTAGTTCAGCTGGTTAGAACGCCGGCCTGTCACGTCGGAGGTCGCGGGTTCGAGTCCCGTCGCTCCCGCCTTGAGGTTGAAGCAAGACATCGTGGCCTCTCGGGGACGCGGTGCCCGTGGCGGGATAGCTCAGATGGTAGAGCACATGACTGAAAATCATGGTGTCCCCGGTTCAATTCCGGGTCCCGCCACCTAAAGGCCCTGCGTGTGCTAATACTGCACTCGTAGTTACTATTCGCTGTCTCACTCTCAAGCCAACATTCAGCCAACGCCGGAGATTATCTCCACACCGATGGCCTTGGCTGCCTTGTTCCGTCCGCGGTCTTCCTGCCCTCCGAGACGCCGGAGATAGGTGGTGGTCACCGCGCGTGAGCTGTGATCCAGGGAGCGTGAGAAGTTGACGATGCCCCCTGCGGCGTCCGGCCTCAACTGAGGAACCTCAGCCCAGCAGCTGGCGGGCCACGTCTCGGGGGCGCTCATAGCTCAGCGGTCCCACCGGAGTTCGGCTCAGCCAGAGCGCAGCTTGGGTGAGGTCCACGTCAGGGCGCTCTCTCAGCCGGTGGGATACGAGGAATGAGAAGTCGCTTATGGTGCCCAACAGTGAGCGATTGTTGGTTGTCGCCATCAGGGCGTTCGCGGAAGCTTCGGCCTCTCTCTCGACGGTTGATGCCGGCACGCCAAGAGCGAGTAGCACCGCGGCAAGAGCGCCGGGGAAGTTGCGCCCCAGGTTCTTGAGGTCCCGGCCGGGCACAAGAACCGGCAGACGAGCGTGCTCGCTTACCAGAAGGACGTATCTCGCGCGGCCCACGTAGAAGAGGTTGCCGGTCCAGTCACCGAGGATGGTGGTTGAAGGCTCGGTCTCAAGGGCTGGAGTGCCCACCAAGCGAAGCAGCTTCTGAGTGAGGCGCAAAGTGACCACGGTTGTCCTTGGAGTATGAGCTTGGACGCAAACAGGGGCAATACTGTTGGAGATCATGCTGGCCGAGTGAGGGCGGGACTGTCAAGCGGGCTTTCATGCTGAACATGAGAACAAGACCTCGGTGGTCTTCCGCCGCCTGCTCCCCAGCCCCGCTCGTTCCAACATTGCGGCCACCACAGACCACGGTGCCCGGCTTGCGCCTCGGCCAGGCAAACCTTTCGGAAGTGCGGTCACCCACCGCTCGACGGTTATACTGGGCCTCCAGGCGAAGCCCACCTAAGGAGACCGGCAACGAGGAGACCGATCTGGCAGTGGGATGAGAGCATCCAGAGGGGCACCGACTATGCAACCCTCGCCAAGGTAAGAACCTACGACGAGCGCATGGCGGCTCTTCGCGACGTAGAGGCCGGGGCCCAGGCCATCCTTGCTCTTCTTGACCTATCCCCGGAGGATGTTCTGCTGGAAGTGGGCACCGGCACCGGGACCTTTGCTCTCGCGGCGGCCCGGTGTTGTCGCAAGGTGATCGCCATAGACGTGTCCCCGGTCATGCTGGCCTACGCCACCGAGAAAGCCCAGGAACAGCAGGTCACCAATGTCGAGTTTGCAGAAGCGGGCTTTCTTACCTACGAGCATCGGGGCGAGCCTGTGGCCGCGGTTGTTTCCCAGTTGGCCCTCCACCACCTGCCCGACGCCTGGAAGCGGGTAGCGCTTGGGCGGCTTCACGGGTTCATGCGAGAGGGAGCAAGGCTGTATATCTGTGACGTTGTGTACGCCGAGCGCGCGAAGGAGGACTGGGCGAGTTACTTCCAGGGACTGGTGGACTCAGTGCCCGACGATCGGCGAGAAGAAGTAGCAGGCCACATCCGGGAGGAGTTCAGCACCTTCGACTGGACGATGCGGGAGATCATCGCCCGGGCCGGCTTCACCCTGGAACGCGCGCAGGTAGAGGGAGCCTTCTTGGGCCACTACCTCTGCCGTCGTTCCTAGCTGAGGGCGTCAGGATGATATGGACCAGTTTGCCCGCCTGAGCGTTCGGGAGTTGCAGAGCACCTTCGTCTCGTTGCCGACGCCACTTCGTAAGATTGGAGGAGCAGAGGCCCTCCCGCCTGAGAAGAGCGCCGATCTCCCCCATACGGTCGGCAAGACTGTCGGCCTCGCACACGATGGCGAGCTTGTAGGCGGACGTGAACCGCCGACGCTGCGCTCGCTCGATGAGCTCTGGGTCGGGCGCCTTCGCCACCGGTCCAGTGTCGGCCCCGGAGCTTCGTTCGCCTACGGCTCGCTCCGCTCTGGGGCCGCCATTGTCTCCTTTGCCATTCCTCTCAAACAACGACATTTTCTGTGCTCCGATCTCGCCCTTCATGTTCACTAATCTCTGGGTAATGATCGTCTCACGTCAGCTTGGCAGAGAGGCCAGTCCCATTCCTGCGACCCGTGTCAAGAAGAAGGTACCCTCCAAACGTCTCCATAGTAGAGAGTGGTTTTCGGCGGCGTGAATGCCGCTCGCCCTCGGCACATGGTCGAGGAGGCAAAGACACGATGGAGGTGTCCCTACGACCGGCGCAAATGGAAGCTTCGATAGC
>ERZ747221.466-NODE-466-length-47969-cov-4.888979_pt1 | contig 47969 bp, 30 predicted proteins | sample MGYA00374949_ERZ747221 | MGnify/ENA primary metagenome ERZ747221 (study PRJEB28779, sample SAMN05720172) | bioreactor metagenome | isolation source: Anaerobic biogas reactor | place: USA:Washington, USA | collected 2015-08-08 ... | reverse complement strand
GCCTACTGGCGGCCCGGCTGAACGGGGAAACAGCCCAGGCCGAATGAGCCTTCGCGGCGCTGGGACAGCGAAAAACCTCTTTATTTGGACCGTCCGCCACGGTAGGCTACAAACAACGCCGTTGTGCCCGGCGTCGTCGCGAGGACGTTTCGTCCATGAGTTTGGCAGCCATCCACATTCGCACTGGCGAAGTGGGCCTAAACCGCAGCGTTGAAGCCTGGCTGGCGCGTCACAACGTGCCGGCGCAGAATTTCTCCGACGCTTATGAGGCCTGCGTCTACCTGATTGGAAATGCTCCCGCCGTGCCGGATTTCGCGTTCATTGGCGCTGATTGGCTCACACCCGAAGAATGGCCAATCGTTCGCTTCCTGCGAGAAGTCTGGCCCGCTTTGGCGATAATCGTTTACGCCGGGCGGCGCGTACCCGGGCTGCCGGAACCGGCGGCGTTGCGGTCGGTCTGCACCTCGCCGCGGATGCTGGACCTCATGCTGGAGCTTGGGCCCGATAACCTGCTGCGCAGCGTGCGCTCAAGCGTCGTGGAGGATTTAACACCGACCGCTCCGCTCGGAAATGCCCCTTGTCAGCAGGTCAGCGTCTACTCCACAGGCGACGGCTCTGAGGCAGCCGGCGACCATTCGGCGGGCGATCCGGTGCAGTCAGCCGCACTGGCGGCGGATGTTCCGCGTACGGTCATTAAAGGCGAAAGACCCCGCCCAGCAAAACTCGAGGAATTGTGGCTGCTGAGTGGACAGGAAGATTGATTTCCACAAGACTGACTTGGATGGCCTAAGTCTTTCGGATAGCCGATGCGACCTGATGCCCGCTTACTCGTGATTGGTCCAAATCGCTTCCGCAAGGCGGCCGGCCGGGCTCTGCCGCGTTGCCAGCGGGTGGATACCGGACAGCCTCTGTCCGCTGTGTGGCAGGCCGGGCAGCAGCCGTTTGAGGGCGTTTTGCTGTCGCTGACCGCCTCGCGAAAGCCGACACGCGTGATCCGCAGTCTGCGTCAGGTCGCTCCGGCCACACGCATCGTCGTGGCGTGCGCCCCTACGGCCGAGCCGAACGCACGCGAGGCGCTCCAAGCCGGGGCGGACGAGTACGTGATCGAGCCATTGACGCGTCCAGACCTGGAGCGGGCCTTCGGGATCCTGCCGGCCGGGCCGGCGCCAGCCATACCCGCTACGGATCGATCGTGGGCCGAAGAACAGACGCAATTGGCGGCCGTGTTAAAGAGTCTGGCCGATGGACCAGAGCGGGCGCTGCAGCGGATGGCCGAACTGCTCAAAACGGTTTTCGACGCGTCTTACGTTGCGGTGGAGATTCGGCAGTGCGTGGCGACGGCTGGAACCGCGTCTGAGCCTGTGCTCCAGGAAGCGATTCGGTGCCAGGAGGCACAGATCGGAACGGTGGCATTGGGGCGCTGCGCGCATGGCAGCTACGCCGCGAGCACGGCCGCCCGACTGGCAGACTACGCCCGGCTGATTGAGGCCGTGGCCACGGTGGCGCACGAGCGTGCGCACTGGCAGAACCTGGCGTGGTCTGACGATCTGAGTCATTTACGCAACCGCCGCTATTTTGACCAGCGTTGCGACGAGTTGCTGGCCCATTGCGCCCGGCATCGCGTCCACCTGACGATCCTGCTGTTGGATTTGGACGATTTCAAAAGCTACAACGACCGATTGGGGCACGCGACGGGTGACGCGCTACTGCGCGAAGTCGCCTACCTGCTGACGCACTGTTCGCGCGAATCGGACATCGTGGCTCGTTACGGCGGGGATGAGTTTGCGATCCTCTTCTGGGACGCGGAGAAGGCCCGCGTGCCCGGTTCGCGGCACCCGTCCGATCCGCTCGCTTTCGCCGAGCGCTTCTGCCAGGCCATTCGCACACACAGTTTTCGCTGCCTGGGGCCGAATTCCCCGGGCGAAGTGACGGTTTCGGGCGGCCTGGCTACGTTCCCGTGGGACGGCACAACGCGCGAGGAACTGATGCGCGCCGCGGACGCCGCACTACACGAGGCAAAACGCACCGGCAAGAACAGGATCAAGCTGGCCACATCTGGGCCGAACGGTACAACGGCGCTGCATGCCGACGACGCGCCGCCGCTGGATCAGGCAGACGGTTGACAGCCGCTCTACGGATTCTGCATACGGCCGATTCCCACATCGGGGCCGATTTACCCCGGCGCAGCGGTACGCGCTATCGCCGCGGCTTTGATTTCGTCGACAGCTTTCGCCGCGTGCTGGCCCGGGCCGCAGAAGGCGCGGTCGATTTGGTAATTCACGTGTGGGACCTGTTTGACACGCCCGATCCAACCGAAGGGGCCATCGGCGCGGCTTGCGAGCCGATCGCGGAACTGGCGCGAGCGGGCATTCCGGTCGTCATTGTGCCGGGCAATCACGAACGTTCCGTTCTGCCGCACTTGCTGTTGCTGAATCATCCGAACATCTACGTAGTTCGCGAGCCGATGACCGTGGTAATCGAGTCCGCCGCCGGCCGCATCGCTGTGGCGGGGTTTCCCTGCATTCGCCGCCGCAGTGCGGCCGAATTCGCGGCTGCAGTCGAGGCGACCGGTTGGAGGAACATTGCCGCGGACGTGCGCATATTGGCGGTGCATCAGACGTTTGAGGGGGCGCGCTGCGGGCCGGCCAATTTCAGATTCCGGCCCGGCCCGGACGTTGTGCCGCGCGACGCCGTGCCGGAGGGCTTTGATTACGTAGCCGCGGGGCACGTTCACCGGTATCAGATGCTGTGGCGTGATGGCGCGGCGAATCGTGACGCGGCGGTGCATCGCGGGCCACCGATCGTCTATTCCGGCTCGCCCGACCGCATTGCCTTTGCGGAGATGGGCGAACCGAAGGGCTGCGTGTTAGTGGAGTGGGCGCCTGGCGAGGTCCGCCCGCGTTTTCTAGAGCATCCGGTGCGCCCCATGGCAATTGCCTCAGTGGACGTAACTGGCCTGACGCGCAAGGCGCTGGTTGAGGCAATATTGCAGCGGGCGGCCGAATTGCCGGCGTGCGCCACAGCCCAGATTCGACTAACGGGGCGGGCCGCGAAACGCATGCTGGCCGGTCTGCAAATGACGGCCCACCTGCGCACCGCGCGGCCTGACCTGCTGGCGAGCATTTCATCCAGTGCCGTGGAATGGGTTACAGAGCGTGCGTTCTTTCAACAGGCCGGTGCAACGCCCGCATCCGCCTTTGACGTGCTCGACGCGCCGCACGCTGACATCAGGCGTGTTCCAGCGGCGGAAGTCGGCACGCTGCCGCCCGTGTGCGGTTCGTACTGTCTATACAGCGAAGAGGGGCGCTTGCTATATGTCGGCAAGGGGGTGAACGTGCGGACCCGGTTGCGCTCGCATCTGCGCGGCTCTTCGGCGACCAGTCGCTTCGGCAACTGGTCGGGTCAGATCGCGCACATCGAGGTGCGCCCGGCGGCGTCCGAACTCGAGGCGCTGCTGGTCGAGGCTGAGCTAATCCGCCGGCTTACGCCACCGTTCAACCGGCAAATGCGGGCGTGGAAACACTACTGCTACCTTCGGCTGAACCGGCGCGCGTTCGGACAGTTGGAGATGTGTCCTGAGCCGCGCGGGCGCGTAATGTTCGGACCGCTGCACAGTGAGGCCGCCGCTGACCGGGCACTTGAGGCGTTGTGCGTATGGTTCGGATTGGCGCGTTGCGAACCATACGATTCGGCCCGGCATTCACCGCTCGGCGGACCGACTCGGCTGTGCCGCCGATATTTCCTAGGAACGTGTGCCGGGCCCTGTGCGGAGCGGATCAGCCGTGAAGAATACCAGCGGCGGCTCGCGCGGCGGGATGCGCTGCTGGCTGGTCAGCCGACTGAGGACGTCGCGCAGATTGCGGCGGAGTTTGCGGCGCTGGGCTCAAACCCGGAAGAGGCGCGGGAGCGCGAACGAATGCTGCGAACGCTGGTTTACTTGTGTCGCACGGCGGTTCTGTTGCGCCGGGCGCGCGGCTTGTTGAATCGCTTGCTGGTGCTGCCCGGTGGCGACGGCGCGCACACAGCGGCCGTTATCACGGCCGGCGGACTGCACCTGGCCCAGTTTGCCGGCGGAGAAAACGCGGCCCGCGAGATGTGGGACTGGCATATTGAGAAGGTGAAGGCTGGACGCCAGAGCGGCTCGCCCGTCCTGCCAAAACCGGTCGCGGACACCCTTTGCACCGCGGCGCGAGCGCTGGCGCGACATCCGGACGTCTACAGGTGTCAGGCCGCCATAGGCGAAGAGCAAATTGGCGTGGAAAAATGACCGCATCGACTGCGGCGCCATTATAATTGGCCAGTGTTGGGCCGACGATTTTCTCGGGAGCCAGCCCGACCGGGCGAAGGAGCTAGGCCATGCCGCAATCACCCGAACCCCAGCGAAATCCGGAAGATGTCGCCACAACGGGCCCGCAATCTTCGGCTTCGTCCGCACCGGCGGCGCCGCCTGCGAGGCAGCGTGCGCGGTGGAAGCGCCGGCTCGCGATCAGCCTGCTGATCGTCCTGGTGTTGTTGGCGGTGCTAGTGGGATTCGCACCAACCATCGCCTCAACTTCGGCGGTTTACAACGGCATCCTGGGCGCGGTGAACAGCAATCTGCAGGGCAAGCTGCAAGTAGACGAGCTTCACCTGTCCTGGGGCGGGCCGATCGCGATCCACGGCCTGCGCGTCACGGATCCGCAGCAGCAACAGGTGCTGCACATTCCACGCGTGGTAGCCGAGGCCGGCGTGTGGCGGCTGCTCACGTCCACGATGGCGTTCGGCGAGATCACTCTCGACTCGCCCGCTCTTGTTATCGAACAGAACAGCGACGGGCAACTCACGCTTGCGCAAGCTTTTGAGTCACGCCGGCCGACGCCCTCAACGCCGAAGCCGGCCGGCGAATTGCCAGCGCCGGAGGGCCGCCTGATTGTGAAAAACGGCGCCGTCAAAGTGGTGCGCCCGGGAGCAACACCGTACGACATGACCGAGCTCGATGGCCAGGTGGACCTCAAGACACTGAATGAAGTCGGCGCCAGATTCGCGCTCACGTTGGCCGATGGCACCAAACTCGCAGGCGAGGCGGCGGTTCGACGATTGCTCACTCAGGGCAAGCTGGACCCGCGGAATGCAAGCGGCGATCTCCGCCTCAGCTCGGACCGCAACGTGCAAATCGGACCGCTGGCCGCCCTGGCAGGCCAGCCCGGCCTTCAAGGCGGACTCAACGTCGATGTCGATGCCAAGCTCGACTCCGGCACGCTGGACGGCCGCTTCACCATCGCCGTGGCTGGGCTGCAAAGCGAGCAACGGGCGGCGGCCAATGCGACGCCCATAAACGCGGAGCTGAAAGGGCAGGTTCGCTGGGCGGACAACCAGCTCGCGGCCAATCTCAACCTGGCCGGTGAGGCCGGACACGCGCAGGCCGAACTTGCGTATCGAGGTTCCGATCAGCCGTCGAACGTCACGGTGGATGAGCTTGTCACCGCGGCGCTGAGCGGGAAGCCCGTGGCGGTTCCTGATTTCACGATGCGCGCACAAGCCGAAATCGACTTGGCCAAGCTCGGCCGGGCTGTCCCGGAGTTATTGAACGTCAAAGAAGGCGTGGAGCTGACGGCCGGGAGGCTGGAGCTGGCGGATTTGACGATCCAGGGCGGCGCGACACCCATCGCGAGCGCCAAGCTGTCGCTGAAAGACGTGGCGGCCCGCGGCAGTGACAAAGCCATCCGGCTCGAGCCCGTGCAATTCAGCTTGGACTCGGCTCTGGAGAGCGGCAGGGGGCTTCAAGTGCGCGGCGTGGAGTTGACGGCCAGCTCTATGCAACTGAAAGCCAGCGGGCCGGCCAACGATTTGCACGCCGCGTTCAAGGCCGATTTGGGCCGGCTGCAGCAAGAACTCGGCCAGGTATTCGACCTGGGTGCGCTTGAGCTGGCAGGTAACACCAGCGGAACTGTTGATTTCAAACGGGTCAACGATGAGCAAATCGATGTCGGCATTCGGGCAACGGTGGAAGGCCTGCGTTACGCCAGCGTCGGGCGCCGTCTGGACGGTGCAGTGCAGGCGCAGACCAGCATCAGGCCGGCCGCCGAGGCGCGGCCGCTGACGCTGGGCGGCGAGTGGCTGGTTCAGAATGCCCGCCTGGACGGCAAGGCGCTGGCGGACGGCGACGTAAAGCTTACGTACGACGTGAAGCTCGACCAGGACAAGCAATCCATAACAATCGACAAGTGCAGCCTGGCTTCGAAAGCGTTGACAGCCGAAGTCGCTGGCACCATCGCGCAGTACACCGGAGACTGCCAGTTGAATCTGCAAGGGCGGTACTCCGCTTCCTGGGAGGCGGTGACTGCTCTACTGCACAAGCTGACGCCGGCCACTGCAGACACCGTCATCATCGCGGGCAACAGCGCCAGTGAATTCAAGATCACCGGGCCGGCATGCGCGAAAACCCAGCCCGGTTTCCGCGATATGAGCACTGGAGCTGGCGTGACGTGGACCTCCGCCGAGCTATACGGCGTCAGAATGGGCGCGGCGCAGCTCGCGCCCGCGCTGAAGGATGGCCGTCTGACGCTGCCCAAGGCCACGATTCCGGCCGGCGACGGCAAGGTTAACCTTGGTGCCGTGATCGATTTCCAGCCCGCGGATCCGACTCTTCAGATGCCGGGCAAAACCAAGCTGCTGGAGAACGTGCCGGTCACGAAGGAATTGGGCGCCCAGCTACTGAGCCGAATCAACCCCATATTTCTGCACGTCGCAAACATTGAGGGCCGCGTGAACCTGGGCTTGCAGGACGTTTCCGTGCCGCTCGGCGACTCGATCAAGCAGCGCGGCACGGCCCAAGGGCGGCTGGATCTCAGCAAGATGAAGATGCAACCGGGCGGTTTGGCCGCCGAGCTGCTGGCGTTGGGCGGCATGGACGGGAGCAGGGCCTATCCCGTGGAGGTCGGCGCGCTCGATTTCGTGATGAAGGACGGACGCATCCGGTACGATGATTTCACGCTGGTCTTTCCCGGCGACTTCGACCTGAAGTTCCGCGGCTCAGTCGGCCTGGATGATACGCTCGAATTAGTAGTGTCGATCCCCTTGCGGGCGCCGCTGCTCGACCGGTTGGGCGCGAAGGGGCCGACGGAGGAATATGCCGAGAGGCTGCGCGGCACGCGTGTGGAACTTCCGATTCTGGGCACGCGCGAGAAGCCGCGGCTGGACTTTTCCAAGGTGGACGTGCAGGCGCTGCTCAAGGATGTTCTGCTGAAAGAGCCCGCCAAGCAGCTTGAAGGTTTTCTGAAGGGCTTGGGCGGTCAGGACAAGAAGCCCTGACCGTTCGCGTCAAGCTGCCACGCAGCGCTGGAAGGCCGCGGCACGCGAGGAGGAGTCATGGGCGCTAGTTCCCGGAAGCGGCTGGAGAACTTTTTCGAGACGCCGGATCAGACGCTCAGCCGCTGGGCGCGCCTGGTCGGCTTTCAGTTCGCTCTGTGGCGCTTCTGTGCCCGGCGGCTGCGCGAGCACGATGTCATGGGCATGAGCGCCGCGCTGTGCTATCGCACGATCTTCACGTTGATACCGGTACTGGTGCTGGCGTTGCTGGTCGCCAAGTCACTGGGGACCGTCGAGGACAGCAAGCAGAGTCTGCGGAAGTTCCTCAAAGCTTCTGGTTTCGCCGAAATCGCGGCCGTGCAGGACGGCGAGGAGGCAGTGCTCGCGGGGCCGGAAGCCATAGCCGCGGCGGCGCCCGAGAGCCAGGCCGCCGAGTCGAGCCCGCGCAAAGTCATCAATGTGGCGGACGAGATCGAACGCATCGTTACCGGCGTCGAGGGCAAGCTTACCTTCGCCCGCATTGGCCCGATCGGAGCAGTGCTGTTGATTTGGACGGCAGTAGGTTTGCTCTCCTCGCTGGAGCGATCGCTCAACCGCATTTTTGGCGCCGCCCGCAGCCGGTCAGTGGCGCGTCGCCTGCTGTTGTATTGGTCAGTGCTCACGTTGGGACCGATCACGCTCGCGGCTGCGTCCTACCTGGGACAGAAGGCAATCGACATGTTCAAGCTTGCCTCCGGGTTGCCCTGGTTGCTGGTCGCGGTCGGCTGGGCCGGGCCGATCGTCGTGGCAGTGCTCGTCCTGGCCGCGCTATATAAGCTGCTGCCTAATACGAGCGTTCGCTGGGTATCGGCCATCGGCGGCGCGGCGGTCGCGACCGTGCTATGGCTGACGGCCAAATGGGCGTTCGGCTTATACGTCGACCGGCTCGTGCTGAATGGAAACCTGTACGGCGTCCTGGGCGTGTTGCCGCTATTCCTGCTGTGGCTCTACTACTCGTGGCTGATACTCTTGTTCGGCGCTGAGTTGGCGCATACTGCCGTGAACGTGGAAGGCATGCGGCGTTTGGAGCTGGCGGAGCGCACCGTGCTTGGGCCGTCCGACGTGCTGGCGGCGGCCATTGCGGTCGCGCAGCCATACGAGGAAGGGCGCGGGCCGGTCACGCTCGGCGAGGTTGCGGCCCGCCTGCGTCTGCCGGGTGCGAACGTACAGACGCTGTTGGACCGTTTGGCGGGTGCGGGGCTGGTGTGCATGACTGAAGACTCGGCCGCGCCACGTTATCTTCCGGCCCGTCCGCCGGCGCAGATTCCCATGCTCGCGCTGCTGGATTTGGGCGATCCGCGCGCTGTCCATGGCGGACACGGGCCGGAGCTGGCGGCCGCCATTTCGTACGTGCAGTCACATATCCGCGGCGGCTTGACTGACTCCACACTGGCCGATGCTCTGGAAGCGGCGCGGGCCGAAAGCGCGCCCTGGGTTGCGTCCGGCAGGGCGGTCGGCGGATAGTTGGCCCGCAACTGGCGGCTGATAAGCTCGTCTGCCAATTTGCGGTTGGTTCGCAAATCCAAATTTGCTATTATGGGTTCAGCTTCACGGAAAGTATTCTAGGTTGCGCGCCATTCTCGCCGCGGTTTGGTGCGCAAGTTCCGTTCAGCAGGCTTATCTGACTTGGCGGCGAGCGGAGAGAGCAAGGCGGAGGGCGAGCTTCTGGTTGATGGCATTAAGCGTGGTGATCGTGGGAAGCGGGACGTGTCTTGGGGCGGTGAGTAACGCGGCCGGCGGGGCACTCAGTGAATCCCCGGAACTCGAGCGACCGTTCATCGCATACGCTTTCGAGAATGAGCTGCGCCGTGCGACCAGGTCCTCGGGGGTGGGCGGCGAGTAACGGGCGCATCGCCACAGGGAAGACTCGAAATGACGAGGGCCGCGCGTTTTTTGACGCGCGGCCCGTTCTGTTTACGTCATCAGCGGTGCACTGCTTAAGAGCAGTGGCACGCTAGTGTGCACACCGCACTTCTTATGGCTGCTCCGGCGCGGGCGGCGCGGGCGGCGGTGGCGGCGGCGGTTCCTGCTGGGGCTTGTGGAACAGCACGTCGTCGATTTCGCCCAGGAAACCCTCGCCCGGCCCGTGCAGGCCGCCGCGGCGCTTGCGCTCTTTGCGCGGGGCTTCCTCTTCGTGCCCGGCTTCGCCGGCCCAATCGGCGCGCTTCTTCGAAAGACCGATTTTGCGCTCGATCGTGTCCACGCGCAGAATCTTCACGTCGATTTCGTCGCCGATCTTGACCACGTCCTGCGGGCTCTCGACCTTGTGATCGGCCAGCTCGGAAACGTGCAACAGGCCCTCGAGATCGGGCTCCAACTCCACGAAAACGCCGAAGTTGGTGATCTTGGTGACCTTGCCGCGAATGACCATGCCGGGCTGGTAACGATCCGGGACGGCCCGCATCCAGGGATCCTCGGTCATCTGCTTGAGGCCCAGGGCGACGCGCATCTTCTCCTGATCCACGCTCAGCACGACGCACCGTAGGCGATCGCCCTTCTTGACCATCTCCGACGGGTGGCTGACCTTCTTGGTCCAGCTCATGTCGGAAATGTGCAGCAGGCCGTCGATGCCTTCCTCGATCTCGACGAACGCGCCGTAGTTCGTGAGGTTGCGGACGGCGCCCTCGACCACCGTGCCCGGTGGGTACTTCTGGGCGACCGTCGTCCAGGGGTTGATCTCGGTCTGCTTCATGCCGAGCGAGATTTCCTGCTTTTCCTTGTTCACCTCGAGGATGACCACCTCGATCTGATCGCCCAACGCGACCACTTCGGACGGATGATTGATGCGGCGGGTCCAGCTCATCTCGGAGATGTGGACCAAACCTTCGACGCCCGGCTCCAGCTTCACGAACGCCCCGTAGTTCATGATGTTGACGACTTCGCCCCTCACGCGGGCGCCCACCGGGTAACGCTCGGCCACGCGCTCCCACGGGTTCTCTTCCTTCTGCTTGAGGCCGAGGGCGATTTTTTCCTTGTCGCGGTCGATGTTGAGGATTTTGACCTCAATTTCCTCATCGATCTTGAGCATCTGGCTCGGGTGCTCGATGCGGTCCCACGACATATCGGTTATGTGCAGCAGGCCGTCGATGCCGCCCAGGTCGACGAACGCGCCGAAATCGGCGATGTTCTTGACGGTGCCTTTGCGGATTTGTCCGACGGCGATTTCGGACATGAGCCGCTCTTTGGCACGCTGGCGTTCTTCCTCAATCAGCTTGCGGCGCGAGATAACGATGTTGCGCCGCTCCTCGTCGATCTTGAGGATCTTGGCCTCGATGTCTTTGTCGATGAACTCGCCGATGTCGGCCGGCCGGCGGATGTCCACCTGCGAGGCTGGCAGGAAGACCGGCACACCGATGTCGACCAGCAGGCCGCCCTTGATCTTGCGGAGGCAACGGCCCTTGACGGTGTCGCCTTCGTGAGTGGTTTCGACGATGCGCTTCCAGTTAAGGATGCGGTCGGCGCGGCGCTTGGAAACGGTCACCATGCCGGTTTCGGACTCGACTTCTTCGACGAGCACTTCGATTTCATCGCCGACGTCGATCTGGGAAGGATCATCCCACTCGTCCAGGCTCACGATGCCTTCGCTCTTCAGGCCGATGTCGAGGATCACTTCGCGGTCGGCGATGTTGACGACGCGCGCCTTGACGATCGCGTTCGGGGTGAAATCGTGAACGGCATCACCGAGTTGCTTGTCTATGGCCTCAGGGCTGTAGCTTTCGCCAAGGGCCTGTTGGAACTCGCGATCGAGTTCCTCGTCAGTTACTTGAATTCTCCTGAGAAGAGTTGGGTCAGTCATAAAAAGGTTCCGAGTTTGGCCGCGCCATCCGGCCAGCCCCGTTACGGCACGCGGCGTTCGCAGGGGAGGGGTTGGGCTAGGCGACTATCCGCCCCGCGCGCCGGAACACCCGGACGCTTCCTGGGGGGCGGAGTGACTAACTATACAAGGCCGTCGGACGCTCGGCAATGCCCGCCGCCGGGGAAATCATGTGTTCCGAGTGCGTTGAAACCTCGCGGTTGTCGCCTTGTTAGCCGGTGCCTTACAATTTCTTCCGGATGGGAATCACCGGATCACGGGCCGGCCGCCTGCGGGCTGGCCGGCAGCGTGCGGAAAGCCTGGTGCATTGCGGCCTTGAAGAAGCTCGCCACGGAAGAAGTCAGTTTGGCACGGAGGCTGATGCCCTTTGGCACGCACGCCGCCGCTGCGCTGGGGGGCGCCGCTACCGTTCTGGTCGTGCTGGCACTCAGCGGCGTTTTCAAGCACGCCGATCCGCTTCCGCCGCCGCCACCGCCGCCCGACCCGGTCACCACCCCGCCCTCCGCGTACGCCTGGAGCGCGCCACCCGACCCTGAATTCCCGCTGCCGCCCTACGCCTGCCATCTCCAAGACGTCCTGGTCGTTCTCGATCCGGGACATGGCGGGCGTTCTGATCGGCCGAACTGGAAGCGCGGACCAACCGGCCTGGAGGAGGCAGTCGTCAACCTGCGCGTGGCGCAGTTCCTGCGCGAATTCCTGACAGAAGTAGGGGCGCAGGTAGTGATGACGCGCGAGGACGATGTCTATCTCGATCCCGACATCGCGGTCGACAACCGGAAGCGTATCGAGCTTGCGAACCGCCTCAAGGCAGACCTGTTCGTGTCAATTCACCACAATGGCGACGACGAGCCCGACGCCAACTACACGACCGTTTTCTATCATGGCGGGCCCGACGACAGCCCCGCCAGTCGCTGTGCCGCACGCTTCCTCTTGAGCGGCATCAACGACGCCTTGCGGCTGACTCAGCACCTGCCCTGCGCCATGTTGAGCGATCGCGTGTTGTTCAAGACCGGCCTGCTGGTGCTTCGCGAAGCGCGCGTGCCGGCGGTGCTGGTTGAGGCCTCCTTTCACAGCAACCCCGAGGAGGAGGATCGCCTGCGCGACCCGGTATACAACCGGCGTGAGGCATACGGCTACTTCCTCGGCCTGGCGCGCTGGGCGCACGCCGGCCTGCCGCGCGTCCACCTGGTGGACCCGCCGCCCGGCCAACCGTGCACCGGAAAAGCCGTTACGCTGAAGCTGGACGACGGCCTGAGCCGGCGCGGTGGATGGGGCCACGATGCGGTAAAGATTGCTCTGGATTCGTTGCGGGTACGCGTGAACGAGAAGTTGGTCACGTGCCGGCCGGACCTCAAAAAGGGGACCCTCCAAGTTCCGCTGCCGCGCAAGCTGAAAGCGGGGCCGCTGCGGCTGGCGGTTAATTTCGAGAACATCTTCGGCCAGCACGTGCTGCATCCCGAGCTGCTGGTGGAATACGCCGGCCGCTGACTTTGCGCTACGCGCCGGCGCCGCTCCGGGACTGGCTTGGCCCAACGAAAGCGGCCCGTCGCTTCACGCGACGGGCCGCATATTCGTGCAGTGCAGCAGGCAAGGTCCTGGAAGGCCGCCCGCCTGGCGGGCGGCCGGATTTCGCGTAACTACTTCCAGCGATAGCTCTGGAACGGATAGCCGGTGACGCTCGGGCTGGTGGCGACCAGCCAGCAGTTCCCGGCGCCGCGCGTGATGTCCTTGATGCACGCGCCGTACTTGCGTCGCATCCAGCGGTAGCAACTGGTCGGGGTCTGCTGCTGCCACTGCTGGCCGAAGTAGCGATAGAAGTCCTTTGGCGTCCACTTATAGACGCGATAGCCGCTGTTCACGTAGCGCAGCCACCTATTCGCGTTAGTGGGGGAAAAGGGCGTGCGCTGCCCGGCGCCAGTAAACTGCGACCAGACGGTGCGGTAGGAGCCCATGCGCCACTGGCACTCATCGCGAACGTTCTTGAAGGCGGGGGAGTTCTTGGTGAACGTGGTCACCTTGCGGGTGCCCGTTCGGCAGGTGCGCTGGCAGCCCCTGCGGGGCGTGCCCGACTTGTAATAGCTTCTGGTTGTCGGCATATTTCTCTCCATGTGCCTGCTGAATGCGTTGCCCTCAAGTTGGGAGGGGTTAATGGTGTTTGTATCGGGACCATGCGCGCTGAAGTTAAATAACATCTTTAAGTTTGGTTCGGGCGGGTACACCCGCGGGTCGCGCCGTAGGGATATCGCGACGCCCGGTTGTTCGGGCCCGGCCCGGCGACTGGCGTGGACGCTGAGCCTGCCAGCGCTGGCGGCAGTTCTTCTCGGAACTTGTCCGGCTTGTAGGCGTCCGCCGGAGCCTTCGCAGCAAGCGGTCGTGGTTTACACGTCCGTTGACGACGTCTTTGCCCGCGAGGTGCTAGACCGCTTTGAGCGCGACACCGGCGTAACCGTCAAATTGCTGACGGATACGGAGGCCGGCAAAACGACCGGCTTTCTGCGCCGCCTGCAACGTGAGGCCGCCCAACCGCGCTGCGATATCTGGTGGTCGAGCGAGGTCTTCGGCACGGTCGAGCTGAGCGGGGGGACCGACGGATCGATAGAGCAGGGGACCGAGAGAGGCCCCGGATTGGAGCACGACGGTGCAAAACCCGTCCAGTCCGCGCCCGTTGCGGTCGGCCTTTTCGAGCCCTACACCAGCCCCGCCGCGGCCGACATTCCGCCGGCATGGAAGGACCCCCAGCAGCGCTGGACCGGCTTGGCCGCCCGCGCCCGCGTCCTGGCGTTTAACACAAACCGCCTCAGCGCCAGCGATCTGCCGCGCACCTGGCAGGAGCTCGCCGAACCACGCTGGGCGAACCGCCTGGCCTTCGCCAATCCGCAATTCGGCACCACGCGCGGCCACGTAGCCGCCATGTACGCCGCCTGGGGCCCCGAGCAGACCCGCGCCTTCCTGCAAGCTTTGCGCGATAACGGAACGCAAATCGCAGATGGCAACGGCCACGCCGTGCGGCTGGTCGCGTCCGGGGCGGTCGACCTATGTGCCACGGATACCGACGACGTTTGGGTAGCCCAGGCGCGCGGCGAGCCGGTCGACCTCGTATACCCGCGCCTCACGCCCGACGGCCCGATCGTCTGGATTCCCTGTTCAGTGGCCGTGGTGCGCGGCGGTCCCAACCCGGCCGCAGCCCGCCGGCTCTTCGACTATCTGGTAAGCGCCGAGGGGGAACGCATGCTGGCGCAAAGTGAGTCGCGAAACGTCCCGGTCCGTGCGGCGGTGCGTGAAGCGTTGAAGATTTCGGAACCCTGGCCCGAGCCGCTGGACTACCAGCGCATTGCGGAAGTGCTCGGACCCGCCACTGAGATGTCGCGCGAAATCCTGACCCGTTGAAGGCTTCCCGCGCGAGCATCCGGCGTTCTGCACTCATCGCTCATAGGCCAGGACAAACGACTCCGCCTGCGTCTCGGGCGGCAGCTCGCCGTAGCGGTTGCGGCCACGGAACATGCGGATCGCCAGGTACACCACCGGCAGAATGCCGAAAACGATGAAGATTGCATCGCCCGGAACCCGCAGCCATTCGATCACACGCACCGCCGGCTGCTCGAAGAACGCCAGGTCGCGCGCATGCCAGTACCCGTTGCGCGCGGAATCGTAGAGCTGCACGATTCCCATCGGGATCAGGTTGACGAACAGCATCAGCGCCAGCCCGATATTCAGGCCCCAGAACGAGGTCGCCATGGCGATGTTGCTGCCACGGTCCGGCGGGATGAAGTAACGCGCAACGAACATGAAGAAACCGATTGCCAACATGCCGTAGACGCCCATCAGCGCGCCGTGCCCGTGATTGGGCGTAAAAGCCGTGCCGATCTGGTAATAGCTGACAAACGGCAGATTGATCAGGAACCCGAACACGCCGGCCCCGATGAAATTCCAGAAGCCGACCGCAATCAGGAACATGACCGCCCACTTGTGCGGGAACACTCGCGGTGACGCGCCGAGGGTTGATAGTTCGCCCTTCACGCCGCCCAGGCGCATAAAACGCCACGCCTCGTATGTGAGCAATACCAGCGGGATCACCTCCATGGCCGAGAAGAAGGCCCCAAGCGCCATGTGAACCGCGGGCGTGCCGCTGAAATACAGGTGGTGCATCGTGCCAATGACGCCGCCGACGGAATACAGAATCACGTCCAGGTAAATAACCCGCGTGGCGGTGGTCGTGCGGACTACGCCCAGCAGCACGAAAATGTACGCCACCATGATGGTCGTGAAGAGCTCGAGGAAATCCTCGACCCACAGGTGTACGACCCAGAAGCGCCAGTAGTCGACCGTCACATATTCAGAAGCCTTCCCGAACATGAGCCCGGCCGCGTAGAACAGTGGAATAGCAATCGCACTATAAAGGAACAGCCAAGGCATATTACCGGGGTGCTCGCCGCGCAGGCGGCGCCAAATGCCGCGAACCAGAATTATCAGCCACAGCGTCATGCCGACGACCAGCAGAATCTGCCAGATCCGCCCCAAATCGAGGTACTCCCAGCCCTGAATGCCGATCCAGAACCATGGCCCGTTTAACCCCAGCCAATTCCAGATGGCGGCCCCTTCGCCCAGCAGGCTGCCCAGCACGACGAACACCAGCGCCCCGAACAGCGCAATCGACAGTTTGTCCTGGTGCTTGGGCTCGCTCCGCGCGATCAGCGGCGCAATGAAAATCCCCATCGCCAGAAACGCCGAAGCCACAAAGAATAGCGCCAGTTGCACGTGCCACATGCGCGACAGGTTGTAAGGCAGCACCCGCGCAATATCCAAGCCGTAGAAACCCTCCGGCTCAACGTGGTAATGCGCGTTAAGCCCGCCCAACAACCCCTGAAACAGAAACAGTCCCGCAACGACCAGGAAGTACCACGCCGTGGCCCGTTGCGACGGCGTCAGCCGCACCTCTTCCGGCGGGCGAAACTCCAGTTGCTGGCCGGGCTCCTCCTCGTCGCGGCGATGCCAGCCCAGCAGGTTGTAGCGCCCGAATAGATACATGATCAGTCCCACGCCGCCCAGCAGCGCGATCAGGCTCAACACGCTCCACAGCAGGGCTTCGGCCGTCGGGTAATTGTCGGCCAACGGCTCCGGCGGCCAGTTGTTCGTGTACGAGTGGGGGCTTCCCGGGCGTTGTGCGGCTGACACCCAGGCGGCCCAGGCAAAATAAGAGGTGAGGTTGTGCAGCTCACCCGGGTCAGATATGCGGGGAGGTCTCAGCTTCGCCTGCGTCGACTGCCCACTGAACCATTCCTTGTAGAACTCCTTTGCCTCGGCGAACGCCGCGGCCTGAGCGGCATTGAACTGTAGCGTTCCCGTCGCGTCATCGTAACGGTTGGCCTTCAAGTCGGAACGCACCTGCTGCTCGGCCTCGCCGGGCTTGAGATGCTGTTGGCCATAGGAGTCGAGCATTGTTTGCGCAGCACGGTGCAGGTATTGAGCAGTGAAATCGGGCCCAAGATACGCCCCGTGGCCAAAGAGCGTTCCGTACTGCATCAATCCGTATTTCTGAAATACATGCTGTCCAGTTTGAATGTCGTCGCCTGTGAACAGTACTTCCCCATCCGCCCCGATGACGCGCTGCGGAACAGGCGGCTTTTCACGCTCCATGACGAACGCCAGCCGGACAAGAACGAAAAAGCCGGCGGCGAAAGTAAAGATGGCCACCAGCAGCCAGACCGGCGAAATGCTCATTGTGCGCTGCGCGTTCACGTTGACCTCCGGATGCTTTAGAAAAAAGGACCGCTAATCGTGGCGCGTAACGCCCGCGTGCCGTGCCTCACTGGAAATTTGTGCTTTACGCGCACGACATCCGACATGATACCGTCTTTCTGACAAAGCACCCATGGCCGCAATAATCCAGAGATGGCGGGAGCGTGTTGCAGCGCACACGGGTCCGCCGCTCTAACGCGAGGAAACAGATTATGAACTCTGACTTGTCGCTTGCTCCCGGCCGGCCGGGAATCGTCCCCACCTGGACTTCAAGTGCCAAAACGGGCGTGGGCGCAGCGCTTTCCGGCGCAAATCACTGCTGGTTTACGCTGGGCCATGGCATCTTCAACGGCATCTATTATCCGCGCTTGGATCAGACCTGTACGCGCGATATGGGCCTGCTCGTGACCGACGGGCGCGGGTACTTCTCTGAGGAAAAGCGACATTGCCGGCACGAAATCTCGCGACTTGCGCCCGACCTGCCCGCTTACCGCCTGGTCAACACCTGCAATCACGGGCGTTACCGGATGGAGAAGCGCGTCGTCGCCGACCCGCGCCGCGACGTCATTCTGCAATGGACGCGGTTCACTCCGTTGCAGGGCACGCTGGCCGATTATCACGTTTACGTCCTGCTCGCGCCGCATCTGGGCAATGAAGGCTATGGCAACACCGCTTGGGCCCAAGACTACAAGGGCACGCCGCTGCTGGTTGCGCAGCGCGGCGCGCTCGCCCTGGCACTGGCGTGCAACGCCGGGTGGCTCAAGCGCTCCGCCGGCTACGTCGGCGTCTCCGATGGCTGGCAGGATGTGTCGCGTCACTTCCAAATGCAGTGGACCTACGGCCGCGCTGAAGACGGCAATGTGGCCCTGATCGGCGAAGTGGACTTGCAGGCTTGCCAGGGCGAGTTCCTGCTGGCGGTTGGCTTTGGCAGAAATACCGCGGCCGCGGGATTCCGCGCTCGTCAGAGCCTGGCGGACGGCTTCGAAGAGGCGGCCGGGGCGTATATCCAGGGGTGGGAGGAATGGCTGGGCGGGCTCGAAGCCCTCGCGCCGCCCGCGCAGCAGGCCAATCTGTGGCGGATCAGTGCGTCGGTCATACGTACACACGAGGCGCTGGCGTTTCCGGGCGGGATCATTGCCAGTCTGTCGGTCCCGTGGGGCGCCGCGCGGACCGCCACCAACGACCTGGGCGGTTATCACCTGGCCTGGCCGCGCGACCTGGTGATGGGCGCGGGCGGGCTGTGGGCCATCGGCGCAGGAGATGACGTGCGCCGCAGCCTGCGTTACCTGGAGGGCACGCAGGAGGCGGACGGGCACTGGCCGCAGTGCATGTGGTGCGATGGGCGGCCGTACTGGGACGGCATCCAGATGGACGAGGCGGCCCTGCCGGTACTGCTGGCCGACATGGCGTGGCGGCACAAGTTTCTCGAGGAATCGCAGCGTGAGCGCTTCTGGCCCATGGTGCGCCAGGCGGCCAACTACATCATGAACAACGGCCCCGTCACGCAGCAGGATCGCTGGGAGAACAATGCGGGATTCGCGCCGTTCACAATCGCCACGGAAATCGCCGCCTTGCTCGCGGCCGCGGACTGGGCGGATATGGCCGGCGAGCGCGACCTGGCGGGGCGCTTGCGGAGCACAGCCGACGCCTGGAACGCGCAGATCGAAGACTGGTGCTATGTAGAAGGGACGGAGCTGGCGCGGCGCGTCGGCGTGGACGGCTACTACATGCGGATCGCGCCGGCACAATACCACCCCGGCCGCGGCCCCTCTGCGCACAAGGAGCACCCGCTGAGCTCCGTGGACGCTGTCGCCAGCAGCGTCGTCAGTCCGGATGCGCTGGCGCTGGTGCGCTTCGGGCTCCGCCAGCCGCACGATCCGCGCATCCTCAACACCATCAAGGTCATTGACGCGCTGCTCAAGGTCGAGACGCCGTACGGGCCGTGCTGGCGGCGCTACAATGGCGACTACTACGGCGAGTACGACGACGGCCGGCCGTTCGATGGCAACGGCGTGGGCCGGGCCTGGCCGGTGCTGACCGGCGAGCGGGCCCACTACGAGCTGGCGGCCGGTCGCCCGGACGAGGCCCGGCGGCTGTGCGGGGCGATGGTGGCCTTCGCCAACGAGGGCGGCATGATCCCTGAACAAATCTGGGACGGCCCCGACTTCCCGGAGCGCGAGCTACACTTCGGCCGGCCCTCGGGCTCGGCCATGCCGCTGGTGTGGGCGCATGCGGAGTACGTGAAGCTGGTGCGATCGCTGAGTGAGGGACGGGTCTTCGACCTTCCGCCGCAGACGGCCAAGCGCTATCTGGGCCAATCCGTGCCGGAACCAGCGGCGGCGATGGTATGAGAGCGTGGCAGCGTTCTGCCACGAGGTCTCGCCTCAGGGGCGGCGGGGAGCGGCGGCGCCTATTGCGCCTCAATCGAATACAGTGCGTGCACCAAGCGCGCTCGCGCGCCATAAATCCGGCCGATCGCGCGGCGCAAAGCTTCGGTGCCCTGCTGCTCGGGCCGCGAATAGGCTGCGATCTGGGGCAAATTCAGCGACGCGGCGCGGCGCCGGACTTCCGCGATGAAGGCGGGGCTCCAGATGCCGTCAACGGAGATATCGGCGTTTACCGGCCAGCGGCCGGCGGCCTGCATTAGCGGGCGCAGGTAGCGGCGCAAAACTGCCCCGGCGATGTTGCGCTGGAAGTCATCGCCGTTGGCGGCCGCATCGAATAAGAGGTCCAATTGCGAACAATCATCCGCCTCTATTAGGGCGGCCGCTATGCCGATGCGGTCCCAGGTGTCGGCGCGGTTCTCCACTTCGCGTGCGGCCGCTCGAAACTGCTCGAAGTCAAGGCGCGCTGCTGCGACCCAGGCGGCCTGGCGCACAAAGCCGCTCTCATCCGTGCGGGCCAGGCGCAGAAGGAGCGGCAGAGCGCTTTTCAAAGGCATTCGGCCCATGGCGTAGACGTAACTCTCGCGCACGCCGGGGCTTAGCTCACGATCCTGCGATAGCGAGGCATACATGAAGTCAGCCGCCGGGCGGGACGAGCGTTTGACAGCCTGCCAAGCCCCTTGCTTGCGCGCCTCTTCGTGAGGTGAGGTGAGTAAGTGCATGACCTGCCGTTCAGCCGCCGCTCGCCATAGTCCCGCCACGACGACGACTGCCGACACGGCCAAAATCGCGGCGACCACGAGCGGCGCGATGAGCCTTCGTTTGGCGGTTTTTGTCATGGGCGTAACCGGGGCTTCTATTCGCTCTGCGCCGGCCCGAAGTTTTGGGGTCCGAAAAAGCCGCGGGCCGGCGGCGGCGACCTTACAGGCTGTAGGGCTGATCGCGCTCGGCCACTATTACTTTACGGAAACCCACCTCGCGGAGTCTATCGGCCAACTCCTGTGACTGGTCCGGTTCGCCGTGCACCAGGTACAAGGCGCGCGTTTCGCTAGCACGCGGTGTGAGCAGCCGCAGTAGTTCCGCCTGATCGGCATGACCGCTGAAGCCGTGAATCTGCCGAACTTCGGCGCGTACCGGGTACTCCTCTTGAAAAAGCCGGACGCGTTCCGCTCGTTGTTCGAGTTTACGGCCCAGCGTATTGGCGGCCTGGTAGCCGACCAGGAGGATCGTGTTCTTCGGGTTGGTGATATTGTGCTTAAGGTGGTGCCGGATGCGGCCGGCTTCGCACATGCCGCTCGCGGAGATAATGACGCACGGTTCGGTGCGTTCGTTGAGCGCCATGCTCTGGGCCAGCGTGCGTATGTACGTGCAGTAGCCGCCTCCCAGGATGTCGCCCGCGACCTGGTACAACGCGCGGGCATCCGCGTCGTAGCATTCCGGGTGCATCTTGAAAACTTCGGTCGCATTCACCGCCAGTGGGCTGTCCACGAAGATCGCAATTTGCGGCAAGAGCCCAGCCAGCATGAGCTCATGCAGGTAATAGACGATTACCTGCGTGCGGCCGACGGAGAACGCCGGGATAATGACCTTGCCGCCGCGGTCTATCGTGTGGCGGATCACGTTTAGCAGTTGTTCCTTCGCATCGTCCACGGTCTCGTTGATGCGCCCACCGTAGGTGCTTTCGCAGATGATCGTCTCATTGGGCGGGAAGTCGGCCGGGTTGCGCAAAATGGGCTGCTCCCAGCGCCCCACGTCGCCGCTGTAGAAGAGTGAAGGGGTGGCGCCGTTGCGTTTTGCAAACTCCAGACGCACGCCGGAGGAGCCGAGCATGTGTCCCGCCTCCTCGAAGCAGGCCAACAGCCCAGGTATGACCTGGAACCAGCGCTTGTACGAGATGCTCTGGAAGAGCTTGATGGTCGCCATTACGTCGTCATACGTGTACAGCGGCTCGATGGGCGGCAGGCCCTGGCGTCGCCGCTTCTTGCTCACGTAGCGAACGTCTTCCTCCTGAATGTGGGCCGAATCGGGCAGCATGATGGCCGCCAAATCGCGGGTGGCCGGCGTGCAGTAGATCGGCCCGTCGAAGCCGTCCTTCACCAGCCGCGGCAGGCGCCCGCAGTGATCGATGTGGGCGTGCGAGAGCACGACGGCCGCGATTTTCAGGGGTGACACCGGCCAGCGGCGGTTTTTGTCCTCGGCCTCCTGGCGGCGTCCATAGAACAGGCCGCAATCCAGCGCCACCCAGTGGCCATCGACCTCGACCATGTGCATCGAGCCTGTAACTTCGCCCGCTGCGCCGTGAAACAGCAAATCCGGCATTTCGGACCTCCTCATTGCAACGGAAATGGTAAGGCTGAAGGTAGCGGCGAGCAAAACGGAAGTGATAGGTTGCCGTGCCGTGATTATGCGACGAACGGCGGGAGAATGTGCGACGAAAAAGCTCCGACAAGTTCTGACGTACGGGAAAACGTCGCGCCTTATTATCATGGCGCCGTGTGTGAGGTCGTGTCTGGACACTATGGGTCAAGGAGTCGCGGCCGAAGCGGCGCGCCGCCGCTGAGACCGCTGGGAGGTTCTTCATGAGGCGATTGCGTGGAAGTGCATGGTTGGTGGCAGGCGCGTTGTTCGTGACGCTGTTGCCGGCGCCGGCCCTGGGCGCGAAAAAAATCTTGCGCGTGCTGCTGGATACGAGAGTGCTGGAAGCGCCGGCCGAGCGGTTCAGCCTGAGCGCAATGCTTTCGGGCGAGCAGCCCAAGACGCTGCTCGAGTGGGAACGCATGATTCGCCGCGCCGCCGACGACAAAGAGATCGCCGGGATGGCCCTGATCATCTCAGAGCCGCAGATCCAACTGGCTCAGGTTGAGGAACTGACGGCGGCGTTAAAAGCCTTCCGCGATAAGGGCAAAAAGGTTCACTGCTACCTGGAAGTGGGCGGCAACGCCTCGTACGCCCTGGCTTGCGCCGCGGACCACATAACGCTGGCGGACATGAGCGATCTGCACATCACCGGCATCAACGCCATGACGGTGTTTTTCAAGGGTTTGCTGGACAAGATCGGCGTTGAGGCCGACATGCTGCACGTCGGGGCATACAAGAGCGCAATCGAGCCGTTTACGCGTACCGAACCCAGCCCGGAAGCCGCCGAAAATATGAACTGGCTTTTGGACGGCATATACCAGAACTGGCTGCAACTGATGGCCACGGGGCGCGGTTTGGACATCGAGCAAATCAAGACTGCGGTGAACAGCGCCCCCTTACGGGCAGATCAGGCTCTGCAGCTAAAACTGGTGGACGAAGTCTCGTCTTTCGCGGGCTTCCGGAAGCGGCTGCAGAAAGAGTACGGGGAAGATGTGCAGGTTCTCAAGACGCTGAAGAAAAAGACCGGTACGGAGCTCGAAACTGCGGATCCGTGGTCGATGTTCACGCAGTTGATGCAGTTGTTCACAAAGCTGAGTGAGACGGCCGAGGCTGCTGCGCGGCCGGGCGTGGCCGTCCTGTACATCGACGGCGGTATCACGTTGGGCAAGAGCGAGCCGAGCATTTTCGACTCGCGGAATGCGGGCAGCACGACGATTCGCGCGGCCTTCGAAAAGGCCCGCACGAACGAGAACGTCAAGGCGGTTGTCGTGCGCGTCGATTCGCCGGGCGGGTCGGCGCTGGCCAGCGATATCATGTGGCATGCAGCGCGGCGCACGGCTGAAGAGAAGCCGTTGATCGTGAGCATGGGGTCCGTGGCGGGCAGCGGCGGGTACTACGTCTCGGTGCCGGGGCAGACGATCTTCGCGAATGCGTCGACGATCACCGGTTCGATCGGCGTGCTCGGCGGGAAGCTGGTCTGGCACGGACTGATGACCGCCAAACTGGGCATCACGTTTACTGAATACCAGCGCGGGGCGCGCGCCGGCCTGATGAGCCCGCAGCAATCCTGGACCGAATCCGAGCGGGCCTTCATGCAGAAGTACATTGAGGACATCTACGCCCAATTCAAGGCGCGTGTGCAGGAATCGCGCGGCGATCGTATCAAAGGCGAACTCGAGGACGTCGCCGGCGGGCGCGTGTATACCGGCGAGCAGGCCGTGAAGCTCGGCCTGGTGGACAAGATCGGCGGTCTGTCCGACGCGATTCGCCACGCGGCCACGAAGGCCGGGCTCGGCGACGAATACGAAATTTACATCTACCCCGAAGAGCGGGACATTTTCCAGGAGCTGTTGGCGCAGATTACAGGCGAAGAAAAGCGCGACGAATGGGAGCTCGCCGACGTGTCGCTCTCGTTCGACAATCCGCTGATGCGCGCCCTCTTGCCGCTGCTCCAGCAGGTCGCGCCCCGGCAAGCTCAGGCCATCGCGGCCGGGCTACGTAACCTGCTGATCATCGACCACGAGCACGTCGGCTGCTTCATGCCGGCGCTCATCGAGCCCCAATGACCAGCCGGCGACGGCTGCTCAGCGAGACGCGCATGGAGCAATAAGTCTGCGGCTGGGGGGCGTCCACGGGGTTCCGAGCACGGTCTGCGCGCATAAACGCGCATAACAGCGCGCACACCCTGCCTGGTGGTGAAGGGCGAAAGGGTGACACCTTCCCACCTTCCCACTTTCCCACGCTTCCCACCGGAAAGTGCGGGCAATCGCCCGCCGGGCCCGGTGCGCGCGGCGCCGGGCGAAAACCCGTCGCCCGCCCCGCCGGTCCAGGATTGCCACTTGGCGCGCAGGGATGTTTCCGACGATGCTATGAGAATGCCGTCTCGGAAAAGGGCTAATGAGCTGCTGACGCTGCTCTTCACCTGCGTTGGCCGGCGCGTAGAGCTGCTGCAAGCTTTTCGCGCCGCGGCGCGCCGCCTGAATCAGCCGTTGCGGATTGTGGCGGTGGACAGCGATCCCACGGCGCCCGCGTTGTTATGCGCGGACGAGCCGCACCTCGTGCCGCGGGCGGATGATTCGGGCTACATGGCCTCGCTGATGGCAACCGTGACGGCCTGCGGCGCCCAGGCCCTGATTCCGACGACGGACACAGATCTGCAGATAATCAGCGCCCATCGGGCCGAGTTGACTGCGGCCGGCTGCACCGCGCTGATCGCCGATCCGCCGGTAATCGAGATCTGCCGTAATAAGCTGCGCACCTACGACTTCCTGCGGCAGCATGGCTTCGACACGCCGGCCACCTTCACGCCCGCGCAAATCCGGGCGGGCGAGACGCGCCCCGCGTTCCCGCTGTTTTGCAAGCCGCTGAGCGGCAGCGCCAGCCGGCGGGTCAACGTGGTCCGCGATGAATTTGAACTCGAGTATGTCCTGCGCCGCCACAGCGATTTAATCGTTCAGGAACTGGTCGTCGGTCAAGAATACACGCTGGACGTGTACGTGGGCCTGGAGGGCGTGCCGCGCTGCGTGGTGCCGCGCGCCCGCTGGCAGGTGCGCAGCGGTGAAGTTTCCAAGGGCGTAGTGGTTAAAGACCCCGAGATCATGAACGCCGGCAAACGCGTCGCCGAGGCGCTCGGAAAATCGCTGCGCGGGATGGTCAACTTGCAGTGCATAGTCACGCCCGAGCGGCGCATTCGCTTCATCGAAATCAATCCGCGCTTCGGCGGCGGGGCGCCGATGGCCATCGCCGCGGGCGCTGATTACCCAAGCTGGCTGATACAGGAGCTGCGCGGGGAGCGGCCCGAAATCGCCTTCGACGGATTCCGGCACGGGCTGTGCATGCTGCGCTACGACTGGTCGGTCTTCGTTCCGCTCGGCGACGATCTTAAGCCGCGCCTGGCTGATCCCCTGCGCCCGTGGCCGTTATTCGAGTGAGGGCTGCCGCGCCGCCTCCGCCATGCGGGGGACGTGTTCCCGCCATGTGGGGAGACTTTTTTCGGCGGCGCAGGCCATAGTAAAGCGCGACCGCGCCGGCGGCCCCGGCCAGCCCGAGCGCGCCTACAAACAGCGCGTTGACCGGGGCCGGCGGAAGGTAAACGACTCCAGTCTTGTCGGCGACGGCCGGCTGGAGCACGTAGCGCCCGCGGCGCGGAACCGCCAGCCGGTCAAAGTCGCGCGCCAGTGTTTGAAGACCTTGCTCCAATTCCGCACCCCTCAGCGGCAGACCGTGGCCCGTCGCGGCCACAGCCGGGTGCAGGCTGGCCAGGCGTTGTACGGAAGACCACGCCGAGGCCCAGTCGCAGGTGAAGTAGGCCGGTGGGCCGTAAACGCCTGGCTGCGGCCGGAGTTGCGCGCGCAGTGATTCCGGCCTGGTGGTCGTGAACGCGTCTCCGGCGAGCAAGAGGCGGTCTTGTTCGCGAAAGAACGAAACATGCCCCGGCGTGTGACCCGGTGTCTGAATCCAGCGCCATTTGTCCAGGAACGGCAGATTGTCCGCTTGCAAGGCGTTTACGCGGCGTCCGAGATCGATGGGCCCACGCGGGTACAAGGCCGAGATCCAAGCCAGCAACCCGCCGCCCACATTGGGGTCCGGCGGAGCGTAGGAGGACAAGCCGGTCAAATACGGCAACTCCAACTCGTGAGCGAAGACCGGAACATCCCAGAATTCGGCCAGTTCGCGGACGGCGCCGACGTGATCGAAATGTCCGTGAGTCAGGTAGATGGCCCGCGGGCGCGCTCCAGGGCCGAAGCGCTTTTCGGCCGCGCGCAGAATGCCTTGGGCCGAGTACGGCAAGCCGGCATCGATCAGCACCCACTCCGCACCGGGGCGGTTATGGCCGACGAAGTACAGGTTAACCATAACGTTCTGAATGCAAGCGACGTCCGGCGTCACCTGAATGAGGCGCATGTTTCGGGACGCCTTCGCAGCCTCAGCGGCACGGGGGGCGGTCTGCATCTGGATCATCTGGATACCTCATCCGTTGCCCTTTGCACAATCCGTCGCCCTTTGCACAGAGATTATGCGGTAACGGATTCCGGCGGCGGTAAAAACGGCTTCATTTGGCGGACGCTCAGTCAGAGGGCGCCCCGCGTCCTCTTTCGTCTTCGGCAGCTCCGACGGGTGCGAAGCCCGGTCCCAGCGCGCCGCAATCGGGCGCCCCAATCGGGTGCCATGCCCAAGCTGTAAGCGCGGGCATGCCTTCGTCAACGATTGGGCAGAGGGAGGATACCGGCAAGGGCATGCCCGCGCCGCTACGCGGCTTGGGCATGACACCCGGCGGCACACGAAACCACGATGCTACGCAACAGAGGGGAGGCGACGTAATGATTTGCCGATAAAATTACGAGCAGTGAATTTGTTTGCCGCCGTGCATGGCGACCCGCGTTTCGAGGAGCTGCTCCGGCTGCTGGCGACGGAAAGGGGGGTGGTTGCGGCCGAGGGCTTGTGGGGATCCGCTGCGCCTGTTTTGGCCGCACTCGTCGCCCAGCGGCTGGGCCGGCCGCTGCTCCTGATCACTGCCCACGCCGACGAAGCCGACGACTACCGGGACGATATCGAGACGGCCGTCGGCCGCGCGCCGGATTTGCTGCCACAGCTCGACCAAATCGCCGGAGAGTCAACGGAGGCGGACGAGCTGGCGGCGGAGCGGCTGCGTCTGTGCATGGAGGTGATGAGGTGGGGAAGCGCTCAAGCCGGCCCGCCCGCCATCGTCGCCCCGATCATGGCCCTTATGCAGACCGTGCCGTCGCCGGAAGCGATTGCGGCCACTTCGCTGGCGCTGGACGTCGGGCTGACGCTCGAGCCGGCGGAACTGGCGCGCTGGTTGAGCGAGCATGGCTTCGGCCGCTGCGACGCGGTGGACCTTCCGGGCGACTTTGCGCAGCGTGGCGGCATCGTGGACGTCTTTTCGAACGCACACACCGATCCCGTCCGCATCGAGTTTTTCGGCGACCAGATTGAGTCCATCCGCCTATTTGACCTGGGCACGCAGCGTTCGTCGCAGCTTCTGCAATCCGTTCAAATTCCCGCGATGTCGCTGCCGCAGTTGCGGCGGGAGGATCCGCGCCGCGGCCTGAGCACGAGCTTTCTGGCGTTTCTGCCGGCGGACACGCTGATCGCGCTGGCCGAGCCGGCGGAAGTGCAGGAGCTGGGCCGCACATACTGGCAGCGCCTGGGGGAGCCGGCCGGGATGGTGCCGGTTGAGGCGGTTTTTCGACGGGCGGCCGACTTCTCGCAGTTGCACTTGCAGCGTTTCAAGGGCGGCGGGCCGCGGACCGTCGATTTCGCCGTGCGCAGCCTGCCGCAATTCGAGCCCAAATCGACCGAGGCATTGCAGGCGCTGGTGGAGCTGGCGCGCGCGTGCGAGACGTACGTCCTGTGCGACAATCCGGCCGAGGAGCAACGGTTCATCGAACTGCTGGGCCAGTTGCCGGAACGGCCCGCGCACTTGCATACGGCCGTCGGCGTGCTGCACCGCGGGTTTCAGTGGGGGCACGCGGCAGAAGGGGGGAAGACTGCGGCCGCGCAGCAGACGGCATACGTGCCGCATCACGAGCTGTTCCATCGCTTTCGCCAGCGGCGGACGTTGCGGCGCGTCGCGCCCGCGCGCCCGATCGACAGCTTCTTCGATCTCGACACCGGCGACCTCGTCGTACACACGCTGCATGGCATCGGGCGTTTCCTGGGGCTGAAGACGCTGGACCGCGCCGGGCGGCCGGAGGAGTACCTGGCGATCGAATTCGCCGGCAAGGCGGTGGTGCACGTCGCGACCAGCCAGATTCACCTGGTGCAAAAGTACATCGGGGCGGTTCGCGGCAAGCCGAAGCTGAGCACACTGGGCGGGTCAGCCTGGAAAAACACCAAGGCGCGCGTGGCCGAGGCGGTGACCGACCTGGCGGGCGAAATGCTGGCGATCCAGGCCGAACGCGAGACGCAGCCGGGCATCGCCTTTCCGCAGGACACGGCCTGGCAGCGCGAGTTCGAAGAGTCGTTCCTGTTCGAGGAAACCGAGGACCAGCTCCGGGCGCTGGAGGACATCAAACGCGACATGCTGCGGCCGCGGCCGATGGACCGGCTGCTGTGCGGAGACGTGGGTTACGGCAAGACCGAGTTGGCGATCCGGGCCGCATTTAAGGTGGTTGAATACGGCAAGCAGGTGGCGGTGCTGGTGCCGACGACGGTACTGGCGGAGCAGCATTACCAGACATTTCGTGAGCGGCTGGCCGCTTATCCGTTCTCGATCGAGGTTCTTTCGCGCTTTCGCACCAAGCGTGAGCAGGACCGCATTGTCGAGGCGGCCCGCAAAGGGCGCGTTGACATTCTGATCGGCACGCACCGGCTGCTTTCGCCCGACGTGCGTTTCGCGGACCTGGGCCTGGTGGTGATTGATGAGGAGCAGCGTTTCGGGGTGGACGCGAAAGAGCGGCTGAAGCGGCTGCGCGTGACGGTGGACGTACTGACGCTCAGCGCGACACCCATCCCGCGGACGCTGCACATGGCGATGCTGGGCATTCGCGATATTTCCTCGCTGGCGACGCCTCCGCTGGATCGGCGAGCGATCGTCACGCAGGTGCGGCTGTGGGATGACGCCCTGGTTCGCGAGGCGGTGCTGCGCGAGCTCAACCGCGACGGGCAGGTCTACTTCGTCCACAACTTCGTGCGCGACATTCACGCCGTCGCCAACCGCCTGCGCAGCATTGTGCCCGAGGCGCGGGTGGTGGTCGGGCATGGCCAGATGTCCGCGCACGAGTTGGAAGACGTCATGCTGAAGTTCCTGCGGCGCGAGGCGGACGTGTTGGTGTCGACGAATATCATCGAATCCGGCCTGGACATTCCTTCGGCCAATACCATATTCGTGAATCGCGCCGAGCGTTTCGGGCTGGCCGATCTGCACCAGCTTCGCGGGCGCGTGGGCCGTTCCAAGAACCGCGCCTATGCATATATGTTGCCTTCGCCGCAGCATCCGGTGAAGGATACGGCCGCCAAGCGGTTGAAGGCGATCGAGCATTACAGCGAACTGGGCGCTGGATTTCAGATCGCCATGCGCGACCTGGAGATTCGCGGAGCCGGCAATCTTTTGGGGGCGGAACAGTCGGGGCACATCGAGGCGGTCGGCTATGAGATGTACTGCCAGATGCTCGAGCAGGCGGTGCGGCGGATGAAGAACGAGCCGGCCGAACCGTTCAAGCCGGTGAATTTGGAGCTGGGCGTGACGGCTAGCATTCCGCGCGCGTACATCCGGTCCGACCGCCAGCGTATGGAAGTCTACAAGCGCTCTACGCACTGCCGCACACCGGAGGATTTGGCGGTATTGCACGATGATCTGCGGGACGCGTTCGGTCCGCTGCCGGAGGAAGTGCAGACGCTGCTGAAACTGGCGGAGCTTCGCGTTCTGGCGCAGCGTTGGGGAATCCGTTCGATTGTGCTCGATCCGCCGGACGTCATTTTCGCGGTCGAAGATTTCCAGAGAGCCAAGCCGCTGTTCGAAACCGGCCCCGGCTCGCCGCGCGTACCTGACCCGCAGACAGTTCACTGGCGTTTGCCGAAGCGCTTTCTCGAAATGCCGACGCTATTGACAATCTTACGCCGTCAACTGGCGGGCGAAGCCAAAGAAGCTATCCCGCAGGGCGACCCGAACGAGCCGCCGCCGTCGGCTCCCCCAGTCTCACGTGGCCGCAAGCGCGCCGGTGCCAGGCGGCTGTAACTCCTTCAGAGAGCAGGGCCTGGCGACGCGCTGTGCGCGGCCCGCCATGGGGCTTGCCAATCGGTCTCTCCAGCTTATCCTGCTGCCCGGTGAGCAGGAGTTTGAGGCATGCTTTCGATGCGATTGCGCGGAATGGTGTTAGCGGCGGCGCTGGCCGGCGCCTATTTTGGCGGGACTTCGTTCGCGGACACGCTCGAGTTTGCCGATGGGCGCAAGCTCGAGAATTGCTACGTGCGCGATGAGGGGACGCGCATTCTCGTCTGGCGGCAGCTCGCCGACGTAGGGCAGCCGCCGGAGGCGTTCCCACGCAGCGCGCTCAAGAGCTATCAGATTGAGCGTGGCCCGGAGTGGGACCGCAAGCCCGACCTGCCCGATCTGAGCGTCACGTTCATCGAGGTCGATCCCAAGAACTACAGCCTGCACGGCCGGATTCAGGTCGACCTGTTCGGGCGCCCGCTGCCGACCGGTGCGCCGGCCCTCAAGAGCCAGGGCATACGCGATTACATGGAACCCAACAAAATCATCGAGGGCGTCCGCACCAATTATCGCCCCGGCGAGGAACTGACGCTTACGGCCCATGTTAAGAACGTCGGCTTCGCCCCGGCTGGCCCGTTCCGCTACACCTGCCTGGTAGATGACGAGCCGATTCTGGAGGGGCGCTTCACCGACGCACTCAACGAGAACCAGGAAGTGACCTTCGCCGCGAAGTGGAAGTGGCGGACGGGCCAGCACACGGTCCGTTTTCGCATAGAGCCGGAGCACCCGGAAATCGCCACAATCAATAACGAAACGATCGCGCCGCTCTGGGGCTGGGGGCTGATTTACATCGTCAACCCGGGCCGCGTCGCCGCTTGGCGCGAGTGCCGCAATGCGTACGGCACCTTTTCCTGGGAAGACTACTACCGCTGGCACATCGATCTGATGAACCAGCTCTTCGCCGATAGCGTCTACCCGGCCGCCCCAGAGGGCATCAAGGCGCGCGTCCGGCTCGACCGCATCATTTACGCCACCGACGTGCCGGCCGCCGAGCAAGCCCGGTGGAAGGAGAACGGTCTGGCCGACGATCAGGGGGCCCGTGTATGGCACGACAGCCCGGAAGAGTTGGCCAGCGGCAAGTGGGCGCCGCCCGAGCACGCCGCGCGCAACCAGACCGAATGGACGCTGCTTCACGATCTCGGCCATGAACTCGGTCTGCCCGACTACCAAGCGCTGGATTACGCCGGAGCCGAGCCGCACGTTGCCCCCGACACCGGCGACAAGATCGGCCACTCCGCGCGGTACCCCACACAAATGATGTACCGTCCCGGGCCGTGGCTATTTGGCGAGGCCGATGCCGGCTATTTGAACTTCAGCATAGACAAGCCGCGCGGCTATCGCGGCGATATGTTCTTCGCGCTGCCGCGCATTCTTGCGGTGCGCCTCACGGATATGAGCGGGCGGGGCGTGCCAGGCGCCTTCGTCGAGTTCTTCCAGCGCGGCGTGGTGGTCGAACACGAGAAGCAGGCGGGCGGTATCGAGGACTTGAAGTACTGGTCGGTGGTCGAGGACGGCAACTTCGATCACCCGGTCTCCGCGTACCCGGTGATGACCGGCAGGTCGGACCCCGGCGGCGTCGTTCGCCTGATTCCGCGCCCGGCTGAGTCGATCCGCACGTTGAACGGCTTTCAGCGCCGCCTGAACGGCTTCGGCAACATCGACCCGGAGGGCAAACGCGGCTTAATGCTCGTCCGCGTGACCAAAGGTGACCGGCAGGCGCAGTTCTGGCTGGACATCACGGAGGCCATCACGGCCTGGTTCCGCGGCGAACAGGAGTATTATGAATTCGCACTGCAAACGCCGTTCGGTTCACTAGGCGCGCCGCCCGCGCCGCGGGACGTGAAGGCGGAGCGGAAGGGCGGTCACGAGGTCCGAATAACCTGGGCGCCGCCGTCAGCCGAACGCGAGCAACAGTATCTTCAGCACGTCGTTGGTTATCGGGTGTACGGCCGAGTTGGCAACGGAGGTTTGAACGACCAGCCGTGGTTCCCAGTTGCCGTCTCGCCTCCCGAGGGCCTTAGCGTCACTGTCGATATGCGCCAGTTCCCGGTGAAGTTCGAGCACGGCTCGGTCGTCCGGCTCGGCGTAGCGAGCGCTGGCGAGTGTTCGAACGTGAGCGAACTTGTCGAAGTAGTGTTGCCGGTAACCACTGCGGGCGGTGGGGAATAGCGGCAAAGGCGCTAACAAGCGTTCAAAACAGCTTATTTGCGCATCAGCCCTTTCATACAGTGCTACTATAAGTATGTCGCTTTAGGCGAATTAGGCCGGTCATCTGGTCGATCTCGCCTGAGGTCGGCGCCGGCGCGGAAGGACAGACGTGCCCGGCCAAGGTTATCGGCCGTGCGACAGTGTGGCGGAAAGGAGACCCAGTGCGAAATCTCAGTGTCTGGCGGCGCTGGACGCTGGTGGCGGTGTTCGTTTGCATCCCCGTCCTGACTGGGGCCGCTGCGCCGCAAGTTGTGGACGTGCGGGTCCAGGAGAATTCGCCCGAGCGGATCACGGTGAGCTATAGCCTCGGGGACTACGAACTGCGCAACCTGACGATTGACGGCCAGGACTGGAGCGTGCCGCGCCTGCCGGGCGAGGCGGTGGTGCTCGAAAAGGGGGCGCCGAGCCTGCCCAAGGTGTGTCGTAGCGTGATTATTCCCGACGACGCCGCAATGAGCGTAGCCGTGGTTGCGGCGGACTACTACGACGTCGCGTGCGAAATCGCGCCGTCCAAGGGCAGCCTAAAACGCGATGTGAACCCGGCGTCGGTGCCTTACGAGTTCGGCCCGGCTTACAGCCAGAACCAATTCTTCCCGGGCGAAGTGGTTAAGCTTGGGCGACCCTACCTGTTGCGTGAACACCGGGGTGTTTGCATCGAGCTGTACCCGTTTCAATACAATCCGGGCAGCGGCATTCTGCGCGTCTATACAAACGTGACTGTAGAGCTGACGCCGGCCGGTCCGGGCAAAGTCAACGTGAAGCATGCCGGCCGGGACTTCAAGAAGCCGACGCGTGCGTTCGACGCGATTCATTCGACGCATTTCCTGAATTTCGGTCCGCGGCTGCGCTATGCGCCGTTGGACGAGCAGGGCGATTTGCTGATTATCTGTCACGACGCCTGGATCCCCTACGTACAGCCGCTGGTAACGCACAAGAACCGTATTGGCATAAATACCACAGTTGTGGGCGTGTCGAGCATTGGCCTCAATCCGGACGCCATCAAGAGCTACATACAGAACGTGTACGACACCAGCGATCTGGCCTTTGTGCTGCTCGTCGGCGACGCGGCCCAGGTCCCGACGCCGACCGCGTACGCCGGGTCGTCCGACGCCACTTACGCCAAGCTGGCCGGTGACGACAACTATCCGGACATCGTGGTAGGCCGCTTCTCGGCCGAGAACGCCGCAGATGTGCAAACGCAGGTGCTGCGGACCATCGAATACGAAACGATGCCGGCGACGCGACAGCCGTGGTTCAAGCGCGGCGTAGGTATTGCATCCTCGCAAGGCGACAAGGACGGCGATGAGGGCCAGGCCGATTTCGTTCACATGGCCGAGATTCGCGACTGGCTGCTGGCCTATGACTACACCGAAGTGGATGAAATCTACGATCCCGGTGCGTCCGCAGGCGCGGTTACGGCGGCGTTGAACGCCGGCCGCGGCATCATCAATTATTGCGGGCACGGCAGTCGCAACGCCTGGACGACTACCCGCTTTTCCAGCACGCATGTCGCCGAGCTAACCAATTACAACCAGCCTCCGTTCATCTTCAGCGTGGCCTGCTTGAACGGCCAGTTCGCCGGCGGCACGTGTTTTGCGGAGACCTGGCTGCGGGCGACGCGCGACGGCGAGCCCATCGGTGCCGTGGCGGCCTACATGTCGTCCATCAACCAAGACTGGGCGCCGCCCATGGAGGCCCAGGACGAGTTCAACCTGCTATTGACGCGCGAAGATTACTTCAGCTTCGGCGCGCTTTGCTACGCCGGTTCGTGCGCGATGATGGACAGTTACGGCTCGACGCCCGGCTCGTATGGCGTGGTGAACTTCGATACCTGGATTTTCTTCGGGGACCCGTCGTTGCGCGTTTTCGGCTACGCCGAGCCGCGGTACCCCGTCGGCGATCTGAATTGCGACGGCGCGGTGAACGTATTCGACATTGATCCGTTCGTGCTGGCTTTGACCGATCCGGCGGGCTACGCCGCGGCCTACGCTGAGTGCGACATCAACAACGCCGACATCAACAGCGATGGCGCGGTCAACGTCTTCGATATTGATCCGTTCGTGGCGGTCCTGACCGGCGGCGGCTGATTGGCCGCGCGGCCCGACCGGCCCGGCGGGCGAGCCCTGCGCCTTTATCAGCGGCGCGGGGATAAGGGTGATAAAGTGATAGGGTGATAAGGGCGCGGGTCGTCCGGGGGCATGGCCGGCTCATGCGGCCGCGTCGAGGTGTGAAACGGGGACGCAGCTAGTTTTTTAGCGCTGTTTGTTGGCGCGTGCTGCGCTATCGGCTAAGTTGATTGCATGGCAAGACAAGCACGTGCAGCACCCGGTGGTTTCGTTTATCACGTGCTCAACCGGGCCGTGGCACGCCTGCCTTTGTTTCGCAAGGACGCCGACTAACTCCTTGCACCCTTGAGGTCCTACCCCCGCCGACCGCGTTATTCCCGGACCTTACCGCTTACACTCTACGCTCTTTGCACCCTTGGCTCTACCCGCGCACCGGAGTTGCCTTGCTGCCTCCCCCGCACAAACGGCCGACCAGAGGTCGGCCGCTACCCTTTGTGCCTCGTTGCCTTGTGGCCTCGTTGCCTTCTGGCCTAGTACTCCGGCGGCACTGGCTGCAATCCGGTGACGCCATACAAGTTTTCACCGGACACCTGCCATCAATCGCTGCGATTCCGCAACTCCACCCGGCGCAGGCCTTCGCCCAGCGGCCCGCCCGGATACCACAGGTCCTGCGGGACAAGTTCGTAGGGGTACAGCCCCGTGAGCCACGTGTGCCACGCACGACCGAATTCGCAGCGCCGCAGCCGATAGCGCTCAGGCAGCTCACTCAATCCCGCGCCCTCCGCCAGCTCACAGAGCTTCGCGGCTATCGGCAGATCACGCAGCCATCCGGGCGGGTAGGCCTGAGTCGCCTCCGGGGCAGGGATGTGATCAGCCATAGCATGTACCGAACGCGCGAAGTCCCGCGCGATTGCGCCGTACCGTGGCCAGTCGCTGTTTCCGCTCCAGCCTGGCCGGTGCACGACCTCGGAGAAGTGCTGCGAAAGGCCCAGCGTGGCGATGAAAAGTGCCACCGTTCCTCCGCGGCGCAGGCCGCGCGATTTGACCAGCGTAGCCCAGGGCACCAGGCACGCGCCGCCCAGCAGAACCTGCCTCCACGGCATCCCCGCCCCGCAAAGGTGAGTCGAAAACGTGAACGCAAGGCTCATGGCCATCAAGGAAACCAGGAGGGGCATCGTCAGATTCCCCGCCGTCAGTTGGCGGCGCGGCAGAAGCAGCAATCCGCCCACGGTCGCCAGCGGCATGGCCAGCAGCAGTATGGTGTGCAGCGTCACCCACATATGGCACAGTCTGTACTGCCAGCCAGCCCCTGACAACCGGCCTCAGCCCCGACCCGGTTGCCTTGCCTGAAAGCTGAGAGCTGATAGCTGAGAGCTTTCTTTATCACTTTATCACCCCGGGCAGCGCCCCGCCGCCATTGGCGCGCAACCGCGCACAATCCGCTGAATTCCGGTTGAAGGCTGATAGCTGAAAGCTTTCTTTATCACCCTATCACGTTATCACTTTATCACTCCGAGCAGCCCCGCCATTGGCGCGCAACCACGCACAATCCGCGCCACTCTGGCTGAAAGCTGATAGCTGAGAGCTGATGGCTGCCATAGAATCTCTAGCATAACCGCGCCTGCGCGCAGAAAGGCACCCACTATGCGGCATTCGAAATGTGCCCCCTCCTTACCTGTCACCGATCATCCCTCTCCGCGCTCTCTCACCTGCTCACCTCTCACCTATCAACTCTCTCCGCGCAGCGGCGCCTCAGGTTATCAAAATCGAGTGCACAAGAAGCATGGGCATCTGATTACCTGCCCCCAAGACGCGATCCTAGCGGGCTTTTTATCAGACTGCTTGATCACCTGGGGAAGCACCGCGCGCCCCCTGCCTCCCCCTCTCCTGTTCACCTTTCACCTGTCTCCTGCTCTCGCGCAGCGCGGCACTTTGCCAAATCCGAGCGCGCATACCTTGGCAATCTGGCAACCTGCCCCTGGCGCAATCCAAACGCCGCTTTTATCGGCCAAAGCGGCAACCGCTTGGCAAACTGGCAAACTGACCATCCAACCCAAATACGAGGCCCATTATCAGGCCGCCTCCCCGCGCTTCCAGCTCGGATCAGGAGATCGGGTTGCCCAAGCTAGCGCTTCGGGCTCGGATTGCTCGGGGTGCTGCCCGCGCGGTCGCTTCGGGCTCGGATCGAGCGGGGGGCTCGCATGGGGGGATCGGGTTGCCCTCGCTAGCGCTTCGGGCTCGGATCAAGCGGGCGACGTTGGTGGCGGCAATCCGGGGCGGCACGCCCCGGCTCTGCTCTTTCCTCCCTCGATCCCCTGGATCCCTCGATCCCCCGAGCTGGCCCGCGCCTTCGCGCATCCGCCGCGAGCGGGTACGCTACACGCCATGGTACTCTTGTTGAACGCACAGCAGATTCAGGAGAAGCTCGAAAACCTGGCCCGCGCCATCGCGGCCGCCGCTCCGCGCGATGTTCCGGTGGCTGTCGTCGGCATCCGCCGCCGCGGCGAAACGCTGGCCCGCCGCCTGCTGCCCCTGCTGGAGCGGGCCGGCCTCAAGCCCGCACATTATGGGGCGCTGGACATCACGCTTTACCGTGACGATCTGACTACGATCGGTCCGAGCGCCGTGGTACGCGAGACGCAAATCGACTTCGACATCACCGATACCTGGCTCGTGCTGGTGGATGATGTGCTCTACACCGGCCGCTCCGTGCGGGCCGCGCTCGACGCCCTGACCGACCTGGGCCGCCCCAAGGCCATCCGCCTGGCGGTCCTGGTGGATCGCGGCCTGCGCGAATTGCCCATTCAGGCCGATTTCGTCGGCCTGCGCACCGACACCCAGCCGCAACAATCCGTGGATGTAAGATTGCTCGAAGTGGACGGCGTAGACGAGGTCGAACTCAATGGCCGCCGCTAAAAGTGCCGAACGCCCCGTGTGGACGCGTAAACATCTGCTCACCTTGGCGGAACTCACCCCCGAGGAAATCGTGCACATTCTCGACACCGCCGAGGGGTTCAAGGCCGTTTCGACGCGCAGCGTTAAGAAAGTGCCGGCCCTGCGCGGACGCGTGGTGGTGCTGATGTTCTTTGAGGAGAGCACGCGCACCCGTATGAGCTTCGAGCTGGCGGCCCAACGCCTCTCGGCCGATGTGATCGAGTTCTCCGAGAAGATGTCCTCGACCAAGAAGGGCGAAACCCTGCTCGACACGGCCCGCAACATCGAGGCCATGGGAGTGGACATCATGGTGCTCCGGCACGGCGCGGCCGGAGCGGCCAATCACCTGGCCCAAGCCACCAAGTGCTGCGTGGTCAACGCCGGCGACGGCCAGCACGCCCACCCGACGCAGGCCCTGCTGGACCTGTTCACGATCCGGGAGCACAAGGGGCGCATCGCGGGTCTGAATGTGGCCATCGTGGGCGACATCACGCACTCGCGCGTGGCCCGCTCGGATCTGCGTGGCCTTCAAAAGCTGGGGGCGCACGTGACGTTCGTCGGCCCGCCGACGCTGGTGCCCAAGAGCTTCGAAAAGCTCGGAGCGCGCGTCACGCACGACTTCGACAGCATTCTGCCGGAGATGGACGTTGTAAATATGTTGCGCATCCAGAAAGAGCGCATCGCCAGCAACGTCTTTCCCTCCATCCGCGAATACGTGCGGTTGTTCGGCATGAACAGCGAGCGTCTCAAGCGCTGCAAGCCGGACGTGCTGGTCATGCACCCCGGCCCGGTCAACCGCGGGATCGAGCTGGCGGCCGACGTGGCCGACGGACCGCATTCCAGCATCCTGCGCCAGGTGACCAATGGCCTGGCCGTGCGGATGGCGGTGCTGTTCCTATGCCAGCAGGCGGCGATGCCGGACGTGGAAGCTTAGCGGTAGCTTTTTGGGGGAGTGGCCGTCGGCGAGTCCCCGACGCGGCTCGACAACGCCGCAACAGTTCGTTCTTGCCATGAAGACCGGGCTACTCCCGATGAGTATGATCATCTGCGGTCACCCGTGGTTACGGTTTTCTTGCGGAGGTCCGACATGCCCGAAATCACACTGGAACAGGCGCAGGCTGTCCTGAACGCGGCCTTGGAAAGAGCTCGCGGCATGCAGCTCAAGATGAACATCGCCGTGGTGGACTCCGGCGCCAACCTCAAGGCCTTTGCCCGCATGGACGGGGCCTGGCTCGGCTCGATTGACATCGCCATTCGCAAGGCCCGCACCGCCCGCTTCTTCGACATGAACACCGGCGAGTTGGGCAAGCTCTCGCAGCCCGGCCAGCCGCTGTTCAATATCGAGCATTCCAACGGCGGCCTGATCACCTTCCCCGGCGGTGTTCCGCTCAAAGCAGGCGCTGAGATCATCGGCGCAATCGGCGTTTCCGGCAGCACGGTCGAGAACGACCACGCCGTCGCAACGGCAGGCGCCGCGGCCATACGGACGTAAGTTACCGAGGCCCCGACGTACTGCGCGAGCGCGATCCGCGCTGTCAGGGGCTGGTGGAAATGCGCCACCAGTATTCATCGCTCTGGTCGAGCGTGAAGCCCGGCGACCACATAATCTCCGTGCACACGCCCGCGATGATTACCACGTTTCCACCGGCCCGGACGAATTCCACTAGCTCCTCGTCCGAAAGGTCCGGCCGGTCGGCCGTGAGGCAGACACGCCCGTTGAAAATCTGTACTCCGGGCGGGCCGCCATGCACGAGATACCAGTAGGCGGTCGTCGGGGCAGTGGTGCTTTCGCCAAGCAGCCAGCCCCCGGGGCCGGTACGCTCGAGCGCTTCGCACGCGAATTCGGCCGCGGAGTGATCGCCGCGCAGCCAGGGACGGAAGAAGTGGTTGTACTCGTCGCGATGCGGGCGGTGGCGCCAGCGGCCTTCCATCCACTCACCCTGGCGGGCAAGGATTGGGAAGGCCACATAGACCAGCGGCGGCAGCACGGCGTTGACCGCCAGCAGAACGGCGAACGCCCGCCGCGCGGTAAGCGACCGCAAACGCCGCCAGATCCAAGCGGCGCTCAGTCCAAACCACAGCGCAACCATCACATCCAGCGGAACGAAGAACGTATACAGATCGGCGATGCGGTAGCGCATCACAAATACCGTCATCAACACGGTCTGGGCCAATAGAACCCAGCGGAACAGCTTCAGCGAGCCCTGCATCGGTAGCAGCAGCCCTAGCGCCGCTATGAGCAGCGTCAATGACGGAAAGTTGTAGCCGAGCGAAAGAAAGGCAATTTTCAGTTGGCTCGCGGATAGGTTGAGGCCGACTGCCGCCTGCGCCCAGCCGCCGTACTCGGCGCCGCCGCCGAAAAAGGTCGAGTGCAGCGTATCGCGCAGGTCGTGCGTTCTTGCATAGAAGTCGAGCACCATCGTCCAGTAGGGGGCGCTGCCCGCGATCCAGACGGCCGCGCAGGCCAGCAGCCAGCCCGGGTGCAGCTTGCGCCGCAAGCTGCGCTCGATCAGCAGGACCCCATAGGTCGCGAGTGGAATCAGCCCCAGCAGGTGGTTGGCAATGTGCAGCCCGTTAAGGGCAAACACCAGCACCAGCCACTGCGGGCGGCCGGTGCGCGCGTACTGGAGCAGCGCCAGCCACTCGCAGACCATCAGGGTGGCCGCGAGCGTGTACGTCTCAGTGGTACACGACATTTGCCAGTAGCTGTGCGCGACGAGCAGCACGCCGGCCGCCAGAAACGCGGCCGGCCGCCTGTTTGTGAGCCGCACGACCAAGGCGGCCAGCACGCCAATGGCGGCCGCCCCACAGATGGCCGAAACCATGTTCATGCGCCAGGCCGGCTCGCCGAACGGCAGCGCCAGCGCCAACCGCGCCAGCCGGAAGTGCAGCGGGTGCGACAGCGCCAGCCCGCAAGGGTGTTCCATTTGCCCGGTGAGAATGCGGTATTGATGGCGCCCCGGATCCTGCCATTCGACGCCTGGCGATACGGATGCCGTGTATATCACCAGTGCCAGCGCGCCGCATAGCAACCCTGTCGGCCAGCTCCTGTGTTGCTGCTCAGATGGCGGCGCGGGCTCGCTGACGGCGACTTCACTGCCCTGACGCATCTGACTGACCCTTGCCTTGGCTCTTCAGCGACTCGCGCAGAACCGTGTCCAACTCGGGGTACTGTATTTTCCCCTCCAGCGGCCGAATCCCGACCGCACGCAAGTCCCCCGGCTTTACGACCACCATGAGCGGGTTACGTCTAAACCCAAAACGCTGCGCGATCGGATCTGCCGGCTGCACTTCCAGGCGGCAGCACGTGAGCTGGGCCATTTTTTCGCGAATGTCGCGCTGGGAGAAGAGGTCGCGGTCCAGGGCCGCGGCAATCGGGCAGCCCGGCGCCTGAAGCATGAGCAAGATCAGTCGGTTCGAGTCGCGGGCGTGTTTTTCGGCCTGCGGCAGGTCGCGCTCCCAGGCGACCGGCGCGCCGGCCCGTTGCCGCCACTGCATGGCCGCGAACCAGCACGCGAACAGGGCCAGCAAGCCGAGGATGATCCAACGTTGCGGCTGGCGCTGGCGCCTGGCGGGCGCCGCAACGGCTTCGGGCAGAGCTTCGGGCGGGTCTGTTGCGGGCACATTCACTCCTGCCGCAGCCGGCTCGTGGTTCGGAGGTCGCAGCCGCCGGCAGCCACGCGCTCCGGTGCTGCGCGTCACGCCGGCGCCGCTGAAAAAGCCGAATTTACCGCCCAGCGGGCCAGGCGTAAATATCAGCAGCGGCGGCCGGCGCGCCATGCAGCGGCGGCACATGCACGATACAATTCGGTGACCGTGTTTATGGAGGCCACTGTGCTGCGTCAGTTTCCGGCCGAACTTGAAGCCCAGCGTCGCGTGATCGAGGAACGTGCCCGCCAGGAGGGACTCGATTTCTTCGAGACCATCTTCGAGCTGGTTGATTTCGACCAGATGAACCAGGTGGCCGCCTACGGGGGGTTCCCGCAGCGCTACCCGCACTGGCGGTTCGGGATGGAGTACGAGCGGCTGCGCAAGCAGCACACGTACGGGCTGGGCAAGATTTACGAAATGGTCATAAATAATGACCCGTGCTACGCCTACCTGCTGACCGACAACGAGTTAGTCGATCAGAAGACGGTAATGGCGCACGTTTACGCGCACTGTGATTTCTTCAAGAACAACATCTGGTTCGGCAAAACGAACCGCAAGATGATGGATGGCATGGCCAACCACGCCACGCGCATTCAGCGGCACGTGGAGCGCGAAGGGTTGGAGGCAGTCGAGCGGTTCCTGGATATTTGCCTGTCACTCGAAAACCTGATCGACCCCTACTCGCAATTCATGCGGCGTCAGCCCGAGCCCCAGCCGCGCGAGAGCGCCATCCCGGCCCAGCGCCAGCCGGACCGGGCGGTTTCGCGTTTTCCGGCCAAGCCCTACATGGACCGCTATATCAATCCGCCGGAGATGCTTGAGGCCGAGCGGCAGCGGGATCGGCGCGAGCGGGAGTTGCAGCGGCGGGCGTTTCCGCCGGCGCCCGAGCGGGACGTGCTGGCGTTTCTGCTGCGCCATGCTCCGCTGGAGGTGTGGCAATCGGACATCCTGGACATCGTGCGCGACGAGGCCTACTACTACGCCCCGCAAGGCCAGACCAAGATCATGAACGAGGGCTGGGCCACCTACTGGCACTCATACATGATGACCCGCTATCACTTGCGCGATCACGAGGTGGTCGCCTACGCCGACCACCACTCCGGCACGCTGGCCACCGCGCCCGGCCGACTGAATCCTTACAAGCTGGGGGTCGAGCTATTCCGCGACATCGAAGACCGCTGGAACCGCGGGCGCTTCGGCAAGGAATACGAGGAGTGCGAGTCAATCGAAAAGCGCCGCGCTTGGGATACCGGCCTGCGGAAGGGCCGCGAAAAAATCTTCGAGGTGCGCCGCGTTCACAACGACGTAACCTTTATCGATGAGTTCCTCACGCCGGAGTTCGTCGAACGTTATAAGCTTTACCATTACCGCCAGGATCCCAGCACCGGCCGCATGGTCGCAGTGGATCGGGACTTCGACCACATCAAGCAGACCCTGCTGTTCATGCTTACGAATCACGGCCAGCCGTACATTTACGTAGTGGACGCAAACTACGCCAATCGCGGGGAGCTGTACTTGGCGCATAAGCATCTGGGCATTGACCTGGACATCAAGTACGCGGCCGAGTGCCTCAAGAATCTACAGCGCCTGTGGCGCCGCCCGGTACACCTGCAAGCCCGCATCAAGGACGACATGACGCTGTTTACCTGCAGCGGCGAAGAGGTAAAGCAGCAGAAGATTAAGGACGACATGCCGCGCCCGGTGCATACCAGCATCGAGTGAATTTCGCTTATTGCGGCGGGCGGGCGCTGGCGGCCGACCGGCGCATTTTCAAGAACTGATCCGGCGATTGAATTTCAGCCAGCGGCGCCGTCACGAATTCGCGCTCCCACATGCGCGGATGTGGAATGATGAGGTCCCGGTCAGCAATTCGCTGATCGCGGTAGATGAGTAGGTCCAAATCCAGTGTGCGGGCCCCGTTTTTCACGTTCCGTACGCGCCCGTGCATCGCCTCGATTGCCAGCATGCGCTGCAAAAGGGCGTGTGGCGGCAATTGCGTATCCAGTTCCGCGGCGGCATTCAAATACATGGGCTGTCCTGGCGGGCCGCCGACTGGGTCTGTTTCGTGCAGACTGGAGCAGCGCAGCACGCGAATGTCGCCCTGCTCCTCCAGTTCCGCCAGGGCAGTGCGAATATGCTGCTCGCGATCGCCCAAATTCGAGCCCAGCGCGATGTATATCCCGCCCTCAGGCATCGGCTCACCAGTGCAGCTTACGCAGCCGTGCGATCGCCGTCGCGATGCGGTCCGTATCGACCGTTAACGCGAAGCGAACGTAATTGGCAACGCCCTCGCCAAAGCCGATGCCGGGAATGCACACCACGAACGCCTCGTCCAGCAGCTTGTTCGCCACCTGCATCCCGTCGTAGCCCGGCGGCACGCCGGCCCAGACGTAGAACGTCGCCTTCGGTGGGTCGACGCGGAAGCCGATCGAGCGCAGGCCGGCGCACAGAACCTCGGCCCGCTGGCGATACAGCTTGCGCGTGGCGGCGATCTCCGGGCGGTCGATACCGGCGTATGCTTCAATGCCGGCCTCCTGGATCGCACCGAACGCGCCGCTGTCCAGGTTCGCCTTAACCTTTGCCAAAGCCGCCAGCACATCCGGCCTGCCCGCCGCGAATCCCAGCCGCCAGCCAGTCATGTTGAAGGTTTTTGACAGGGAGTGGAACTCGACCGCGACGTCGCGCGCCCCCTCGACTTCCAGCACGCTCGGCGGACGCTCACTGCCAAGGTAGACCTCGCTGTAGGCCGCATCGTGTGCCAGAACCAAATCGTGGCGACGTGCGAACTCGACGGCGCGCTCAAAAAACGTTCGCGGCGCCACCGCCCCGGTGGGATTGTTGGGATAATTGAGGAACATCAAAACCGCCGCGCGCGCGACTTCCGCTGGAATGGCATCGAACTGGGGCAACCAATCGTTCTCCGCCGATAACTGCATCGCGTATGGCAACCCGCCCGCGAAAAGCGTTGCCGCCCGGTACACCGGGTACGCCGGATCAGGAATCAGCACCCTTTGCCCAGGTTCCACCACCGCCAGCGGCAGATGCCCCAGTCCCTCCTTGCTTCCCACCAGCCCGAGCACTTCCCGCTCCGGGTCCAAGTCGACGCCATGCCGACGCCGGAAAAAATCCGCCGCCTGTTGGCGAAACTCCGGCAATCCGCCGTCGGGTGGGTAACGGTGATGCACGGGATCGCGCACCGCACGCTGCAACCGGTCGATTACGAAGCCGGGCGTCGGCTGGTCCGGGTCGCCCACCCCGAAGTTTATTACATCATGACCCGCGGCCAGCGCCGCGCGCCGCTTGCGATCAATATCGATAAACAGGTATGGCGGCAGGCTCGCCAGCCGTTGCGGCAAGGAGAAAGCCATTTTTCATCTCGTTTTGCGTCGGCCACCAGTCTACGGATGTTAGCTAACCGCGACAAGCCGAGGTTGGAACGCGAGTTGCCAGCCTGACCCCTGACGAGCGCGGACGATCCTCGCTGCCGCATTTAACTGCGGTGGCCGGCCTATGCGGCCGTTCTTGACTGGAATTTCCCGCGTCGCTGGGCTAAACTGCGTGGTTTTACGCCCGACAGGGTGAGAGGTGAGGTCTCGGCCCACAATCGAAGGACTCCCAAGCTACCCCGGACTTTTCCAAGCCCGCCGGCAGCCGCGCCCGGGGCATGCGCGTGTCGGCAGAGAGCCAAGTTGAATGAGTACCACGACTTCCAGCAAAAAAGCCATGGCAACTACTGGCAAGCGCACTGAAACGCTCGAACAGGCTGTGATCCGGTTCGCGGGCGATTCCGGCGACGGAATGCAGCTCGTCGGGACCCAGTTCACGACGGCCAGCGCCGTGATCGGCAACGACGTCAGCACTTTTCCGGATTACCCGGCCGAAATTCGCGCTCCTGCGGGCACGCTGGGCGGTGTGTCGGGCTTTCAGATTAACTTCGGCAGCCGCGCGGTCTACACGCCCGGTGACACCGTGGACGCACTGGTCGCGATGAACCCGGCGGCACTAAAGGTCTGTCTCAAAGACCTCGCGCCGGGCGGCGTGCTGGTGGTCAACTCAGACGAGTTCACCCAGATGAATCTGGCCAAGGCCCGCTACGAAACCAACCCGCTCGAAACCGACGAGCTGGACAAGTACCGCGTCTACAAGGTGCCCATCACCAGCCAGACCCTGCTGGCCGTCAAAGAAACCGGCCTGAACCAGAAGGCCGCCGAGCGCTGCAAGAACTTTTACGCGCTGGGCGTGGTGTACTGGCTGTTCGACCGCCCGCTGGACGTGACCATCCGCTGGATCGACAGCAAATTCGCCAAAGTGCCGGCCGTCGCCGAGGCCAACCGCCGCGCCCTTCAGGCCGGCTACAACTACGGCGAAACGGCCGAAATATTCTCCGTCCGCTACCGCGTCGGCAAGGCGCCGCTGAAACCCGGGCGCTACCGCAACGTGACCGGTAACCAGGCCGCCGCCCTGGGCTTCGTCGCCGCTGCCAAGCTCGCCGGCAAGCCCCTGTTTTACGGCAGCTATCCGATCACGCCGGCCAGCGAAATTCTGCACGAGCTGACGATCTACAAGAACTTCGACGTGCGGACGTTCCAGGCCGAGGACGAAATCGCCGCCTATGCCGCCGTGCTGGGCGCTGCGTACGCCGGCTGCATCGGTGTCACCGGTACCAGTGGCCCCGGCTTGGCGCTTAAACAGGAAGGCATCGGCCTGGGCATCATGACTGAATTGCCGACCGTCATCGTCGACGTGCAGCGCGGCGGTCCGAGCACCGGCCTGCCGACCAAGACCGAGCAGTCCGATCTTTGGCAAGCTATGCTCGGCCGCAACGGCGACTGCCCCGCGCCCGTGCTGGCGGCCAGCTCGCCTGCGGACTGTTTCTGGGCTGCGATGGAGGCGGTTCGCATTGCCGTCAAATACATGACGCCCGTGTTCCTGCTCAGCGACGGCTATCTGTCGCAGGGCTCCGAGCCGTGGCGCATCCCGAATCTGGACGAGCTCGCTCCGATCAAGGTTGAACACCCCACCGATCCGGCCGATTTCGCGCCTTACCGCCGCGATGCCAACGGCAGCCGGCCCTGGGCCATTCCCGGCACGCCGGGGCTGCAACATCGCGTGGGCGGGCTCGAGAAACTGGACGTCGCTGGAACGGTCAGCTATGACCCGGCCAACCATCAGCGGATGACCGAGCTGCGGGCCGGCAAGGTCGAAAACATCGCGGCCGAAATTCCCCCGCAGGAAGTTTACGGTGATGAAGCCGGCGGAGCTTTGTTGCTGGTTTCCTGGGGCGGCAGCTTTGGGGCAGTTCGCTCCGCCGTTGAGCGAGCCCGCGAAGACGGCCAAGACGTTTCGCACGTTCACCTGCGTTGGCTGAACCCGACGCCGCGCAACCTGGGCGAGATTCTGTCGCGCTTCCGAACCGTCGTTGTCTGTGAAATGAACATGGGCCAGTTGCAGATGTTGCTGCGGGCCCGCTACCTCGTGGATGCCTATGGCCTGCACAAGGTCCGCGGTCGCCCGTTCATGGTGAGCGACATCCGTGCCAAGATCGACGAAGTTCTGGGAGGGCGCTAACCATGACCACGATGGCTGATCATCCCGTGCTTACCATAAAAGACTACAAGAGTGACCAGGACGTTCGCTGGTGTCCCGGCTGCGGCGACTTTTCGATCCTCACGGCGATTCAGAAGTGCCTCGCCGCCCGGCAGGTGCCGAAAGAGAAGGTGGTCTGTGTGTCCGGCATCGGCTGCTCCAGCCGGTTCCCGTACTACATGGACACCTACGGCATTCACAGCATTCACGGGCGCGCCCCGGCGGTGGCGACCGGCGTGAAGCTGGCCAAACCCGAGCTGGAGGTGTGGGTGATCACGGGGGACGGCGACGCGCTGAGCATTGGCGGCAACCACTTTCTGCACGCCATTCGCCGCAACATCGGTTTGAAGATCGTGCTCTTCAACAACCGTATTTATGCCTTGACGAAGGGGCAGGTTTCGCCGACCAGCGAGCAGGGCAAGCGGACCAAGTCCACGCCCTATGGCTCGATCGAAAACCCCGTGCACTCGATCGCGGTCGCCCTCGGCGCAGAGATCACCTTCGCCGCCCGCGCGATCTATAACGACCCGAAGATGCTCCAGGAAATTCTCGAGCGCGCTGCGAACCACAAGGGCACGGCGTTCGTCGAGGTTTACCAGGACTGCGCGGTGTACAACCACGAGGCTTTCTCGTACCTGACTGACCGCCAGACGCGGGACGACAACATCCTCTACCTCGAGCATGGCAAGCCCATGATTTTCGGCAAAAACCGCGACAAAGGCATTCGCCTGGTGGGCATGGATACTCAGGTAGTGACGCTCGGGCAGGGTGTTTCCGAGAAGGACCTTCTGGTACACGATGAGCATTGCGAGTCGCCGACGCTGGCGTTTCAGCTCGCCCGCATGGCGTACCCGCGTTTCCCCACGCCGCTGGGCGTTTTCCGCGACATCGAAAAGCCCAGCTATGAGGCCATGCTGTTCGACCAGATTAAGGCGACGACCGCCAAGCTGGGGCCCGGCGACCTGAACAAGCTTTTTGCCTCCGGCGATACATGGGTGGTCGAGTAGGCGGCGGCCCGGGCGCAGCGGCCCGATCTTTATCAGCCGACGCTCGTCCGGCAGGTCGCTTTTCGTAAGCTGCGGCGCGCGCCCGCTCAGCGCCGCAGCGGGGCCGGGCGGGCCTGCGGCGAAGCGCCGGACGGAACGTATTCAGGCTTGTTCCGCGCCGCCGTTCAAGCGGCCTGTGGGCAGTTGCTCCACAGCCCGGTCGCGGCTATTTTCCCTCGGGCGGTCGCGGCACGATCGACGCGACCCAGGATGGGTGAATCAGTCATGGATAGCCTGGCAGCCTCGCAGAAGCAGCTCGACCTTGATGAACCGCCTGTAAGCCAGTTACTGCCCAGCGTTTCAGTCATCATCCCCGCGTTCAACGAAGCTCAGACTATTGAAGAGAGCCTGAGGCGCATTAGCGAATACTTTTCCGGGCCCCGGCGCCTGCGGGAAATAGTAGTGGTGAACGATGGCAGCACCGACGGCACGGCCGAGGTGGTGCGGAAGTTCGCTTCGGACAAGCACTTCGTGCGGCTGATCACGAGTAACGCCAATCGCGGCAAAGGTTACAGTGTGCGGCAGGGCATGCTCACCGGCACCGGCGACCTGTTGCTCATGTGCGATGCCGATCTCTCCACGCCGATTGAGGAATTGGAGAAGCTGCTGCCCTGGCTACAGCGT